>Ga0207684_10002106_pt1 | contig 20405 bp, 12 predicted proteins | sample KBSK5501metaG_FD_184342 | JGI IMG/M metagenome (GOLD analysis project Ga0207684, IMG submission 184342) | Corn, switchgrass and miscanthus rhizosphere microbial communities from Kellogg Biological Station, Michigan, USA - KBS K5-50-1 metaG... | ecosystem: Host-associated > Plants > Roots >...
ATATCCAACAAAGTGGTACGCTGTTTCTGGAACCAGGTTGCCAGGCTTTCCAGGTGAGGTGTCACTTCGGCGCGTATGGCTTCGGCTGAGGTGTTAATAAGCGCCAGGTCGATACTGCTGCGTTCCAGGGCCTGCTCGAAATGGCGATGCAGGGTTGCCAGCGGTGTTTCCTCTCCATTGGCTGCATGGCCCGCCATCAGTTCGCCCCGGTCGTGTTCCTTGAGCAGTTCTTTGAAGCTGTTGTGCACCAGGTTGCCGCGAACGGCGGCGGCCGATTGTGGCGAGGAGGCAAGACGATAGAGCAGGTACTGGCGAGGGCAATATTCAGCATGATTCAGGTCTGTAATGTTGAGAATGGTATCAGGTTCCAGGATAGCCAGTGTATAGTCATTGGCCCGGTAACGGTGCAGGATCCGGCCCTTGTGTTCGGTTGTGCTAGAAGCCTGGGGCAGGTGGTAGACACAAAGGGTTAGTTTTGATTTGCGCAAGTCGATACCTAAATCGTTTAAGCCTTTCACCAGGCTGCGGTAGTGCCGGGTCAGGCTGAAAGAAGCATATTCTGTTCCTAAATCAATAGTGATGAAAGGAGTCATTTCGCCATCAACTTTAACTTCGTGGGCGTAAATGATGTGTCCCTTGAGCTGTGGTACCGCGCAGGGGGCGTTCGGATCGAGTGCGCAGAGAAAGCATTCTTGCTGTGTTTGCTCATGGTGATGACCATCATGTGTTACCATCGAGTATGCTCTCTCCTGCAAGCCTGGTGTTGGCGATTTTTATAGGTGTTGTAGGAAGTGTATGAGACGAACGAATTTTCGTCAAGTATTTGGGAGTAATGCTGCTCGTGATTATTGCTTCCCGATGCGATGTAGCGCTGCGCATCAAAGATTGGAGGGCGATTGTCTCACATCCGCCCTCTCTCACTATAGAGTTGGATCAGAGACTGCAAGTATGGGTCGCTCAACTCCGTGATCTCTGCGGAAAGTTCACCGGGAGTCTGCTCCTGGAAAGCTGACAGGCTCTCAGTAGCGCGCAGCTCGTTTCGTCTCTGCCTTATTCTTGCTGCCAGGTACGACGAATCAGACGAAAGGAATGGGTGGCCAATGTCCGCGGGTGGGTTGGTATGCGATGCCGGGCTAGTGGCCGCCGACGTCGCATAATCTCTCGCGGAGAAGGCAGGCGGGTTCGGAACGGAGATATCTGCCATGGTGGGCAGGGCATGCAAGCTGGCGGGTGGGTTGCTGCCAGGGGTGAACAGACTTCCAGGTCGCGAGACGGCGGAAGAGGTGTACAAGCCTGGGGTGGCTGTTGTCACTCCTGCAGACAGTGCATTGTAGGTCAAATTGTCCTGGAGGTTGAATGCAGAGACCTGGTCGCTGATGCGTGTGCGGCTCCAGGGCACCGCCCCACTGGGGGATAACTTTGGCGACGACATGGACAGCAGGCGCCTGCGCACGATCATCCACCCTGGCATGAACAGCAATCCGAGCAGGGCTACGCTTCCCAGGCCGATCATGAGAGCTGAGAATGGGAAGGTATTGCCGGGGTGGTGTGCTCCCTGACTTGATTGAGCGCCCAGGACGTTCGTCTTCGCAGGCGAGCTGACCGGGGTCTGATTTGCGCCTGTTCCCTGCGTAATAATACTGATTGACGTTGCGCTGCTCGCCGGTGTCGCGCCGGGCGATGGTGTTTGCGTGCCTGTGGCTGCGGGGGAGGGCTGAACGGTCGCTGCCGGTGTGGCTGACCTTGTGGAAGTTGGGAAGGGAGTGGTTGTGCGCGTTGCATTGGGCGAAAGGTTGGGCGTGGTTGTGCGCGTTGCGTTGGGCGAAGGGTTGGGCGTGGATGTGGTGGTCACGGTCGGAGATGGATACTCCGTCTCGGTCTCATCAAGAGCCACCTGTCCGCTCATCGTCTTCCCATTTGCCTGAGGAGACCCGGAACTGGCATGTGCCGAAGTCGTGTACCAATAGATGCACAGCAAGGAGCAACAGACGAATGCGAGTGCGAGCAGGCCGGTGAGGTAGTGGAGCGGGGTAGGCTGGATGCCTGGCTCATTTTTCGTTGTGCGCATTCTCTTGCTGGACGTAGGCGTGCGATGAAGCGCTGTCCTACATCCTCCTCTCATGCTTTAGTAGTAGATAGTGCATTCTCTTATATAGAAATGTAGAAGAGGCGATGTTGCTCTGTCAAGCAACAGGACAGATAGTACTATCGGCTTCTACTTCTCCCAGTTCAATCTTAACCTCATTGGCTAAGAGTCATGTTCGGAACCATCCTAATTGTGGTTAAGAGTCCAGATACATCTCCTCCTCCCGGTACTAGTTCATACAGAGCGCCTTGACGCCATGCAAACCCTCCAGGTACCTTGGTGTTTGTTACGAAGTTCGATCTGCTCGTCACGTGAAACCTTGATGAGAGATGAGCAGAAAAGGATGAACACTGAAAGGAGTTATTGTATTGCACATGTCACGTGAAGACCAACCTGTAGATAGGACCTTCGGGGACTATCAAGATGAGGCAGGCATGCTCCCTGCGCCACCGGCACTCCAGGACGGCGATCAAAGTGCGCCGCTGACGCTTCCAGGGGCAGCGACGCAACCCGATGCCCCCACAGAACCGCTTCCCACGAACGCAGCCTTCCCTTTTCCAGCGGAAGGCCATCCCGACGCGATGGGAGGCGTTGACCCGTTCGTCCTGTGGGCTGCTACATCGGGCAAACCCCTGACCTCGCCACCGGCGCCCGAACCATCCACCCGGCGTCCCTCCATGCGCCGGGCGAAGTCCGATCCGGGCTCCCGTCCTCGGCCCGCGCAACAGGATCGGAGAAAGTTCGTCAAGCTGCTTGCTGTGAGCGCCGCGGGTCTCGTGACGGTGGTCACGGTGGGTGGGATCAGCTTTGCCCGCGCTCCTCAAAGCGCGACGCAGACGCCAGCGCGGATTGAGGAGGACCGGCCTGATGGGTCAACCTCAATCGGTACCCATAGAGAGGGGGACAACGGGGATGGTGGAAGAGAGAGGGACGATGGGGAAAGGGGAGGAAAACGGCCGCATAAGAAGCCGACTCAGCAGCCCACGCCGCGACCCTCGCCGTCCCCAACGCAACCGCCGCGACCCTCGCCGACCGCGTCGCCTACGATGACCTCAACGCCTACGGGGACGGTGATTGGGCACACGAACCAGGCAACGAACAGCGCGATGAGCTTCACCAATCCCGCCGATGGCCAGGCGAGCTGGCTGGTCCATATGAGCAATGGCAACTTCGTTGCCGTTGAGCAAGCCTGCACACACGCGGGCGTCGCGGTCAAGTACAATGCGTCCACAGGGCAGTTCAACTGTCCGGCTCATGGCGCGATTTTTAATGCGGACGGCACCCATCCCCAGGCACCGGCGACCAGGCCTCTGCCGCCCGTCCATATTACTGTCAATGCAAACGGGACGATTACTATGCCGTGACTGTTTCCCCGTGTCGGGCGCGCTCTCGAACTGCAGAAGTGAGCAGTGAGAGTTGGAGATTGCTCGGGAGCGCGTCCATACCGGTACAGCGAAAACTGAATGAAGGCGCCGATAGACGCAGATGAGAGGAGAGGTGTGAGACCGATGGTTGCTATCTCAGGACAGGGAAAGAAGCACAGTGTCCCTCCTCTGGCACAGCAGGAGAGCTCTGCAACCAGAGAGGAAGAAGAACAGGCGACGGCAGCAGAGGCCAGCGCGCCGCAGCAGGTGAGCCAGGGAACAGGCATACCGCCATGTGAAATGGCTTTTCGCCCACTCACGCGCATCGAGCGGCGTACCCTGTGGCTCAAGGAATACGGCGAGCAGGACGTCGCGCTGCAACTGTGGACACGCCTGGTAGAACAGCAAGACTGGGAAATCGAGATGATGCTCCAGATGCACGGTCTGCTGGTATTCGGCGTGATGGTCAGCACGCTGCGGTATGCCCAGTTTTACGTCGATCTGAATGAAGAACTGCATCGCGAGCACGAGCCGGAAACGGCGGATGCGCTGCGCGACTACTACCTGGCGCTCTATCCATATGCGCGATGTGACGATCATGAGCGCGGGACACAGGATCAAGCTTCCTTTCTGGCGCGGCAAACTGAGCGAGGTGGATGCGTTCGTGGTGGGCGCGACGGCTTCGGAGGAAACCTGCTAGTCACGGAGGGCGGACGCGAGGGTCTAGTGGTTGAACGCCTGTTAATCTGTTGTTTTGCGTTCCTAACATCCTCTTCTGTAATTATCGCGGTTGGAATACCGCGTTCCATGCGTCCCTCACGTCAAGCCACTCCTGGGGGGAGCGGATAGTAACAATTCTGTTCAGCACGCGATTCGTAACCCGGAGCCAGTAATTGTTTCTGCCACCTGAAAAGAGGCTTGCTCGCACAGATGGATTCTCAGCTTGTACTTGTGAGAGAAGCTTCTCAGCTTTGTCTTTGTTCATGTTTCATCGCGCAGTGTAACGGTATACACTACCCGGTGGTAATTGTCCCATCACCGTTCACACGGATAGTGACCCTTGGGAGCGGACTAGGGGCCGGTGAAGTGGGAGCAAACCCATTCTGCGGGTCAAAAGTCGCACCGTGCGCCGGGCAAACGAGTTTACCACTGCCAGCATCATAATTGACAGGCACTCCTGCATGCGTACAGGCCGTTTCACACGCCACAAAATTGCCATTGCCGAGATGGATGAGCAGGCTACCATTGCCATTGGCTGGGTTCGTAAAGGTTTTCGCGCTGTTCGTTGCCTGGTTGGTAGAACCAATCACCGTTCCCGTATGTGACGGCGGCGCTGCAGTTGGCGCGGGCGGCTGTGTGGGTTGCGGGTTCGGCGGCTGAGTTGGCTGCGACGTCGGTGATGGTTGCGCCCCACTCGTTGCTGAAGGCGAAGGTTTTGCCGTTGGCGACTTGGAAGTGGTCGGTGTCTTTAGCGTCCCTTTCGTCGTCCCTACCGTAGGCGTATTCCCTTGCGTCGTAGCGGGTGCGGTTGACCCGGCAGCCGGGACATTGGCAATCTGCGATGGTGACTGCTTCAAGCTGTGAATAAAGTGGGCAAAGCTGATCCCACTCACCGTGAGCACGCCTGCCGTGCCTACGGCCATCAGCGTGACGAACTTTCTTCGATCTTGTTGTGTAGGGCGACGACGGGAGCGTGGATTGGAACGCGCCGGGTGCGCTGGGGCTCGCTGCGTAAACGTTCCCGGGGCCGGTGGCGGCGTCCCGGGCCTGGGCGATGTCGCTGACCACCTGGCAAACGGGTCAACACCGGCCAGTGAATCGGGAGAACTGCCTGCTGGAGGAGGTAACGCCTCTTTCGCTGGAAGCATTTCTGTTGGGCTATCGGGTTGTACTGTGGCAGGTAGATGCCCCGTAACAATCGGCGCCAGCGACTGCCACTTCTCAGGGGGAATGCCCTCCTCCTCGAACCAGTTGACAGTAGGTGGCAGCGTCAGCTGCGGCCCCTGCGCCAACTGCTGGGTTCTGGAATCGGTCGCCCGCTGCGTCGCTTCCAGCATTGTTAAGACGCGCTCAAAGGGGGCTGCGCTATCGCCAGCACGTTGATACCGCTTCGCCGGGTCGCGCTCCAGCGTTTTACCGATCACCAGGTCGAGCGCCTCAGGTACGTCCGGACATACAGCGTGAACCGAAGGAACGGGCTGCTGTATACGCTCCAGCGCAATGTCAAGGGGATTCGTCCCGCTAAACGGTGGTGTTCCACTCAGTAGCTCAAAGAGCATGACGCCAAGCGCATAGATATCAGAGCCGGCGTCGAAAGGCTTGCCCAGTACACGTTCTGGGGAGATATATGCGGGACTTCCCAGGAAGGTACCACTGGTACTGAAAAGGTAGGCCTGGGGTTGCCCGCCCTGTATCTTCCCAGAGACCTCGAGCATCGTTCTCAGTCCAAAACCGGCAATTTGCACAGTGAGATCATTACTTAGGAGCACATTGGAAAGGCTCAATATGCCATGCACAGCACCCTGGCTATGCGCGTAGTCCAGGCCCGCTGCTAACTGCTTGAGTACATCCAGCGTTTGGTGAGGGGTGAAGCGTCCCTGTTGTTGAAGAACCTGACCCAGCGAGGCCCCTTTGACAAAGGCCGTCACCAGGTAAAGATAGCCAGATTGCTCACCGAAATCATAAACTGGGAGGATATGTGGGTGTGTGAGCCTGACGAGCGTTGCTCTTTCCTGGGCAAAATGGCTGGCGCACTGGTAGCCTTCCTGAGCTGACATGCCCTCCGGGAAGTTGAACATGGTAATCATGACCGTGCGACCCTGCGAGGGTTGCTGCGCCAGATACGCCGCACCCAACTGGCCATGACCAAGCAGTCGCTCGATCTGATACTCCCCCAGAGTCCTACCTACAAATTGGTCTACACGTAATGTTTGCACTTCCTGATCTCCTTTCAGAGTTCATCCTGCTCTGCTCACGTTTCATCAAGTTTTGATGCGACGAGCAGAACTAAATCCTCCCCCTTTTCGTTGACAAGTGGCAGTGTACCTAGAGGGTTTGCATAGCGTCAATGCTGTCTGTATGAAATAGGACTGGTGGGAGGCGAGGTACCTGGTCTCTTAACCAAAATTATGATGTTTTTTAGACTAAAAAGAGGAATGTGCGGCTCTGCTCCGTTTTGCTTTTTCTTTCTCACTTTTCCTTTGGCAGGTCGCTCGGTTTCTCCTCAAAGAGACGTGCAAGTCTTACAGCAACCGATCACATGCTTGCCTCGTTACTCATCGAAGCCGCGGGTGGGCTGAGGTGTGGCTTGCCTGCTGTGGTAATGATTATCGTCTACATTGAGAACCATCTGGGCAGCAGTCCCGTCGGGATTGCGTATGCCAACAGCGTATGAGCCAGGAGACCACGCTGAGTTGCTGATGACCGCGACCAGCTGCTGCGAGGTAGTCTGGCTCACCATTCCCGCTGGTCGCCCGTCGATGATCAGCTCGGCTTGTGCCGCAAAGTGTGTGCCTGTCAGGGTAATCAGGAGCGTTCCATTGCTCTGCGTGCGCAGCATGACGTGTGTCACTGTTGGCACTGGATCGCCCAGGGCTCCCAACTGCTGGGTGAAGGCTAGCCGCACCGGCCAATCCACATGGTCCAGCAGGTGGCGCAATGTCTGCTCTTCCCCGGCAAGGACGCCGTCGAGACTCCGCTGTGCGGTCGCGCGCTCGGGGCCCGCTGACAGAGCGGCTACTGCTTCCCGACTGTCGTTTGTTTTGGCCGCAACGGTGTCCAGCGCCAGCCTGATTGCATCATCATCACGCCCATCATTAACTACTGTGCTCAGATCGACCAGTGCGCTGCGTAACTGATCGATCTGAAGACTGGCACGGTCTTGTGGGGCGCCGGCAAAGGTGAGCGTAAACTGATGCTCAGCTTGTTTCATGACATAGAGTGCATCCCCAGGCAGACTTCGGGTGGAGGCCGTCAAGATACCAACGCAGGCCAGCATCAGCACTGCAGCGATCCTGAGCATGACAACCCACGCCCGGCGCCTCGGGAAACGCTGTGAGCCTGCAGGACTCTGAGGGCTCGCCATCGGAATGATCCTGCCGTTCTGCCGGACAAGGTCGCGGCTGTGCGCGCGAACAGCTACCTCCAGGCGGCTAGCAAACCCAGGTGGGACCTCAACCTCTTGAAGCTGAGTAAGCATCTCCGCAGCAGCCAGGCTGGCTGCGATCTCGTCATTCGTCACAGGAAGCTGCTCCTGCTCGTGTTCGCGTCTCTCGATCAAGCGATCCAGGTACTCTTCAGGATTCATGCCCTCTCTCCTTTGCCCTTGTGCCGTGATCCACGCCCCAGCCCCAGATGCTTCGCTAACGACCTCAACGCACGAAATTGTAAAACACGCACCGCTCCCGGCTGTTTCCCCAGTGCCTGGGCAAGGTCCTCGATCTTCTGCCCTGCCAGAAAGCGACCAATCACGATCACTTGCTGTTCAGCACTCAGACTCCCCAATGCCAGCCCCAATTCTTCGAGCGTCTCGCGCCATTCGTGCAACGCAACTGGATTACTCACCAGATCGGTTGCTATCGGCTCCATAGTGAGGTAATCCTCTGCCGCGAGGATGCCTGGCATTGGGATATATTTTCTCTCGCTATGCGTCACGTGCCGTAGGGCTCTGGAGATTTTGCCCTGGGCAATCTGAAGGAGCCAGGCATAAAAACCGGCCTCCTGCTCGGTGCGAAGCTCGCCAATGGATTCCACCATCACCAGGAAAACCTCGGAAACGACATCTTCTACCAGGTCGGAATGACCCAACCGTGCCAGCACATAGCGATAAATAACGGGGAGGGCACGTTGATAGAGTACTACCAGCGCCTCCTCGTCATGACGGCGTGCCTGTCTAATCACTTGTGCAAAAGTAGTCGTAGAGATCGACTCTCGATTATCCGTAGCCTACCTCCCGGTGACACACGATGAATTGCTCACTTTTTGGTACTGTCGAGGGAAGTGTATCGGCAGTTATTGAACCTTGTCAATGTGTCATGCGCGCAGTAGGATTTGTGGGGGATTATCTGCATTACATCTTGACCGTCATTGACTTATCTCATTCATTTTCCTCGTCTCTCGGCTTGACTGTGTGACCGCCTGACTGGTACTTTTGTACCATGCTGTAGATTGATGAGCAGCGGTGTCTCGAAAGAGTCTCACCCGTGCTGCCTTGGCTCTTGGCGTACCAAGCATCCACCTTCTTCGTGCTATGCAAAGCTCTTGCAAGAGAAAAGTGTGTAACAAATTGCTTCTGAAAGGCACTACCTCTCTGAAAGCCATTGCAGTGGGCTTGACGACCGTTGACACCAGGGGAGATGTATAGGGGGAGAAAAGCATGGAGCACTACTATACTTCAAGGGAAGCACAGCAGCAATTGGGCATACATGTGGGTGCCTTCTATTATCTCATCCAAACAGGGAAGATTAAGAGGCTTACGCCAACCGGAAAAAAACAAGGGTTTTACTCAAAACATCAGATCGAGCGATTGGCAAAAGAGAGACTGATGTGCATGACCGGTGAAGAGGAACCAGGAACAACATTTATGAAAGCTACGCTAGACGATATCCATGAAGAGTACGAATTAGCTACACTCATGCTCAATGGTAGTGTGGGATATGGCATTCCGGTATATGAAGCATGGTTACGCAAAAATCCTGAAACCAATTTCATCGTCAGAGATCAAGGTCGATTGGTAGCATTCATGCATGTGCTTCCTGTAAAACAGGAAATCATCAAGCGATGGATGAAAGGAGAGATAAGAGAATGGGAAATCAGCGCCGAGGACGTACTCCCGTATACCCCAAGAAGCCCGGTGGAATGCATCATTACGTGTATGGTAACAACACCAGATGTAGACAAACGGAAAAGACGCCAGTACGGAGTACGTCTCATGCGCGGCTACCTGCATTTCCTGCATGATCTGGCAGAGCAGGACATAACGATCACCAGGTTCTACGCTATCGGTGCTACCCCAGGAGGAATCGCCATCTTAAGACAGGCAAAATTTGAGGAAAGAGGACATGTAGGGAAGCGCGTAGTATTTGAACTCAACCCTCTTACCTCAGATATCCGTATAGCAAAAGCGTACAGGGCAGTCCTGAAGCATTACAACATGGCGATGGCGTAACCTGAATGAGTAGTGACGATATGCATTTCTGACAAACAAGGACAACAAGTCTTATGAGGAGTGTGCAATGGGTACACAGCAATCGTATGTGATTATCGGGAATGGTATTACGGGGGTAACCGCTGCCGAGATTCTCCGCGCTGAAGATGCTTCCTGCTCGATCACTATCGTCGCGGATGATCCCTTTCCGGCCTATTATCGTCCCGCCCTCAAAGATTTTCTTGGTGGCCACTTGCCAGAAGAAAAACTCTGGGCGCGCCCCGTCACATTTTACCAGGAGCAGCGCATCCGTTTCATTCCCGGCCGCGTCGTGGGCATCGACACCCTGCAGCGCTTCGTGCAACTGCATAACGGCAAGCACATCAACTACTCCAAATTGCTGCTCGCTAATGGCGCGCGTCCCCGCTCTCTCTCCTGCCCTGGTCTCAACCTCGCGGGCATCTCAACCTTGCGCACCGTTGCCGATTACCAGGAAATCTTACGCCGGCTCAGTGATATCGATCACGTGGTAGTCTATGGAAGTGGGACACTGGCCCTGGAGAGCGCTGAAACCTTGCGCCATCGCGACTACCAGGTCACACATCTGATGCGTGGCAACACGCTGTGGTCAGAGGTGCTCGACCCTGTCGCCTCTGATCTGGTGTTGCAAGAAGAACGCCGCGATGGTATCGATGTGCGCACCGGGGAAGAAATCACGGAGATCGCCGGCAAACATGGGCAGGTTTGCGGCGTTATCACCACGCGTGGCGAATGCATCCCCTGCGAAATGGTCTTGATTGCCATTGGCATTGAGCCACGCATTGACTTCATTCGCGCCAGCGGCATCGCCTGTGGACGCGGAGTCAAGGTTGATAACGGCATGCGTACCAACATCCTGGATATCTATGCCGCCGGTGATGTGATCGAAACCACCGACGAGTTTACCGGGCGCACACGAGTCCTGGGCCAATGGTTTCCCGCCATTCAACAGGCCCAGGTCGCGGCCTATAATATGCTTGGCTTGCTTACTCCCGATCACCCATTTTACCCCAGTTCAACCAGCGAGTTGCGCACTGCCTACCTGAATTACTACAATGCAACCTTTCTATACGGCCTGGACTTTGTTTCCATCGGGTTAACCACGCGCACATCCTCTGCGGGCTTTCAAGAGATTATCGCTGACCCGCAGCCGCGTAGCTATCGCAAAGTGATCTTACAAAACGGCACAATCGTTGGCGCTCTCTTGCTAGGTGAGCGCGAACAGGCCCTGGCCTTCAAACGCGCCATCGATCATCGAGTCAACGTGGCTCCTGTTGCCAGCCGGTTGTTCACGGTAGACTTCAATCTTGATGCGTGGCTCGATCAGCAGCGTATCCCCGACCCTCTCCTGGATGTCAGAAAAGAGGGTGTTAGCAAAGACTATTCATCCAGGAAACAGGGGGTGATAAATACCCCCGCGCTGACTGGCGAGGAGTATACCCGTAATTTCTTACCCAAAGGTGTCGATGCATTCTTCGTGCCTGTTCCACATCCCAAAGTACACGTTACCACGCCAGAAACGCGGCTTAACAACAATGGTCAGGCAGACGTGATTACCATCGGCCGGCAATCCGGGGTTTCGCTCCAACTTGAACATAGCTCTGTCTCGCGGCTTCACGCAGAAATCACCTGTAGCAACGGTGAATACCTGCTACATGATAAAGGCAGTTCCAACGGCACCTTCATCAATGGTTCTCAAGCGACACGCGATACCGTCTACAGATTGCATCACCATGACCGTGTACGTTTCGGCGATGTACAATTCCGTTTCGAGTTGCGCCCCCAGGCTACCAGTTATGTAGGAGTCGACACGCCACCAAATGCCAGTTTCCTGCACGTCCAGGGTACAGAGCTACACAGCAGTATATCGCGTATCATTCCTGAAAGCGTTCTGCACACACTCAACGCTACACCCACCTTGGTACTCGTGGGACAAAATACCGCGCCTGAAGTCGTTCTCCTGACATATGGCAGGCGCTACACGCTTGGGCGAGCCAAACAGAACGATATCGTGTTAGATGATGCTTCCTCATCGCGTCAACATGCCGAGATATTCAGCGCGCCCGATGGTTTCTACGTGCGTGACCTTAACAGTCGCTACGGCGTGTTTGTCAACAAGGTCAAGATCAATAATGCCTATCATCTCTCACATGGAGATCGCATTGTGTTAGGCAATATGCTGGCCTACTTCTCTTATCCGCAGGGGAGCGCTCTTAAACAACCTGCCACTGGTATAGTAAGCACAATTCAACAGGCTCCGCCACCGGGAATTTTTAAGGATGAAACGGTTATTACGAGTGGCATGAATCGAGGCCCTATGGTGGCAATGAATGGCCCACTAGCGGAGAAAGAGCCTGTTGTGGTGGGGCTTGAGCATCGTCGAGAAGTACAGCGGCTGGGTGAGGAACGTATCAACTTTGAAATTGATATGTGTATCGGGTGTAATCGCTGTATGGATGCGTGCCCGGTGCCCATTTCATCCCAGGTCACGATCGCTGACCTCAACTCTGCAACAACTTCAGAGCGAGTTGCGCCTCACGTCACACGTTTTACCGACGAGTGCATCATGTGCGGCTCCTGTGTTCCTGTCTGCCCGGTCGACAATCATCGTGACCTCTTGATGTTGTCGCTGAAAGAGCGGCTCGGCGTTTCGTGGAACAGCCAGCCCGATATGAAGCGCGTGGCGGATGTCTTGCCCGCCGGTTGGACAGTTGCCATGCTCATCAGCCGCTTACGCGAGCAGGCCATCCTGCGCGATTCACAGCACGTACCCGATACCTATCTGCTGCATATGCTGGCGGCATCACGTCAACATACCCTCACACCAGGAGAAACAGTGATACGCGAGGGGGAGTATGGACGCGACCTGTACTTGATCGTGGAGGGACGCCTGGAACTGACCGCGACCGGTATAGACAATGCAGAGCTACCAGTGGCGATTCTCAGACGTGGTGAGTATGCCGGAGAAGACGGCATGCTCACAGGGCAACCGTACAACGCATCTGCACGCGCACAGACACCCACGCTGTTACTACAGGTGCCAGAACAAGTGATGCAACGCTTGATGGAACTTGTTCCCAGCGTGCGCAATCATTTTGAACGCTTCAGTAACGCCCGTTCGCTGAAATCCATTCTCAAGCGCCTGCCGCTTTTTCAGGGGGTTGCGGATACCGATATCCAGTCACTCATCCGCCAAACACCCGTCAAGCAGTATGAACGCAATGAGCGTTTTTTCACCGAGGACAATCAAGGCCGGCCTTCACGCGAAACCCTGCATATTCTGCTGGAGGGGTTTGTCAAAGTCGCACGCCATACCAAAGCAGGAACAGGACAGTACCAAGGCGACGAACGCATCATTGCCTACCGGCAGGGCGGCGACTACTTCGCGGGCGGCCTGGACCTGCTGGGCGATGGGCAGGCCGTCACAGTGACGACCATCAACCGCTGCCGCGTGGCCGAGGTGCCGCGTCACGCCCTGCTGGCCCTGTTCCAGCGCTACCCGGAGGTGCAGCAGCGCTTCTCCGTGCGCTTACGCGAATATCTCGAGACGACCGCCTCCACGCAGGGCTACATGCTTTCAACCGGACCGCTCCAGCACTATGCTGCCGATAGCCATCTGGCCGATCTCGATGTGCAGGCCGGGCTGCACTCGCTGGTGAGCGATGGCGTGGTGGAGGGCACGGAGGTGCTGGTGATCGACCTGGACAAGTGCATTCATTGTAACGAATGCGAGGAGGCCTGCGCGCGGAGGCACGGGCACTCGCGCATGAACCGCAAGGGCATGGTGGTGGGCAATATCAGCATTGCCACCGCCTGCCGCCAGTGCCAGGACCCGGTCTGTATGCTGTGCAGCCGGGCAGGTATTGCGCGGCACCCCAACGGCGAGGTCTACATCACCGAAAGCTGCATCGGCTGCGGCATCTGCGCGGAACGCTGCCCCTACGGCGCCATCTCGATTGTACACATCGAAGATGAACCTGTCGCTCACAATTCCTGGCAGCGGTTCAGCGAGTTCTTCACCAAAGGAGCGGGCAAAGAACACGCGCGGCGTACCCTGCCCGTCGTCAGCATAGAGGCTGCCGGAGGAAACTACGCCGCCCCTGGCCCGCTAGATATTTCCCGGCCGCGCAATGGCTACGAAGAACTGCGCAAGAAGGTGGCTATCAAGTGCGACCTGTGCGCTGGATACAGCGATCAGGCTTGTGTGCAGGCATGTCCAACGGGCGCGGCAGTGCGCATTCAACCGACGAAATTCTTTGGCTCAACGGAAGAGATTCTGCAACGGCGCACACGATAAATAACTATAAGCGCGGGTTCGGTCACCCTGGAAAAGGAGAGGCATTCATGGCGCTGGTCAAGAAATCACCTCGACAGGAACGTTCGGTCAGGCGCATCTGGAAAACGCCCGGCTCAAAAATGAATGGGCTGTTTCTGGCACTCGCGGTGATCACACTTGGTTGGGTGTATCTACTCTATCGCAACGCGATTGCGACACAACTCTATCCCGGCCCGTATAATGCCCCGTTTCGACAATTCGGCATCGTCGCTTTTGTCCTTGTACTGGCGGTGGCGGCTTATACGTTGCGCCGCCGCTTTGTACGCAGTTTGCCGGGGAAAGTGCAGAGTTGGTTGTGGCTGCACGTCTGGTTTGGCATGATCAGCATCTTGATTGCATTTATGCACGAGAATTTCCAAAACATCACGCGTGACATCGAGTGGACAAAAATGCGCTTCACCGAATACTATTTCGGCACGTCAGCCCTCTTCGCTCTGCTGCTCCTGGTGCTAACGGGCGTGATTGGCCGCCTGCTCGATGCCTGGCAGGCACGTGTGATCGCGGCCGAGGCTGACACAAACGGCGCCGGCATCAGCCGTTCGGTGGAGGATCGCCTGTTCGAGCTGTCGCTCACGGTGGAACGGCTCAGCGCGGGCAAGTCGTTGCCATTCAAGCAATTTTGCGAACAAGCGCTGGACAGAAACATCGACTTGCACCGCCTTTTACCGGTGCTGGCTCCCAGCGAGGTGAGCGATTTCCAGCGCGTCTACGAAGTGCTTACCGCTCGCGCTCAGCTCACTCGTTCGCTGCGACGGCAGAAGCGCGCCCACCTCATCATTCGCACCTGGCGGTGCATCCACATTCCCCTGGCGTGCCTGGCACTGCTGGTGATCGGGTATCACAGCGTTGTTGAGTTGTGGAAGATGCTGGTATTGCACTATTAGTTCCGCCTGCTGCTATACGGTTTACTCTTGCTGTACCACTGTTCCCGCGAGAATCAGCGTTGCCAGCAAATTGCCATGACCTCCGCATCAGACTCAAGGCCTTTCTCAAAGCGGCCTGATGAATTATGACCAGGCCTCAGCTAACTTCGCTGACCGTGTGCCGGAACCCCATGGCATAAAGCGACGCATATACTCCATCGTGCTGGAGGAGTTCTGCGTGGGTGCCTTGCTCTACGATGTGACCTGATTGCAAGACGACAATATTGTCTGCGCCCTTAATGGTCGAGAGGCGGTGGGCGATGACGATAGCTGTACGCCCGCGTAATAGCCTCCGCAAGCCTTGCTGAACCAACAACTCCGTAAAGCTGTCGATACTGGCGGTGGCTTCGTCCAAGATGAGGATGCGTGGATCAGCAAGCAGAGCACGGGCAAAAGAGATGAGCTGGCGCTGGCCTACACTCAGATTGCGACCACGCTCCTGAATGGGCGTGTTGTACTTATCTGGAAGGCGCATAATCAAGTCATGCAATCCCACTGCGCGAGCAGCTTCCATCACCTCATCACCGGTTGCCTCGAGGCGTCCGTAACGTATGTTGTCGCGGATCGTGCCCGTGAACAAAAACGGCTCTTGTAGCACAATGCCGACCTGGCTGCGCAGTGAATGCTGTGTAACGCTGCGCACATCGTAGCCATCAATGAGTATGCTGCCCTCTTGAACATCATAGAAGCGCGCTACCAGGCTTGCAATAGTGCTTTTACCCGCCCCTGTCGGCCCAACGATCGCAAGAGTCTGCCCGGCTTTGATGTGCATGTTAAAATCATGCAACACCGGTAAATCGCGGCTGTACCCAAAAGTAACGTCGCGGAATTCTACTTCACCGCGTACCTGGGGCAGCTTTTCTGCATCCGGGCTGTCCACAATATCGACGGGCATATCCAGGATTTGAAAGATACGTTCTGCCGCCACACCGGAGCGCTGCAGTTGCGTGTACTGCTGGCTGAGATCGCGGATGGGGTCAAAGAAGCGGTTGATGTAGAGGGTGAAAGCGACAAGCATGCCTACCTGGAGTGCGCCCTGCGATACCAGTATGCCTCCATAAATGATCGTGAGCGCAATGGCGCCCGCCGCTACAACCTCCACAAGCGGTAATACGAGTGCTGCTACGCGGCTGGCTTCCTGGTTGGTATCGCGGTTATAGGAATTAAGCTCGTCGAACTCAGCATGGTTACGTTCCTCGCGGACGAGGCTCTGGATCACGCGCATGCCGGAAATGTTCTCTTGCAGTGTCGCGTTAACCATCGAGATGGCAGCGCGTGTACGGCGGAAGGAACGCTGGGCGTAGCGTTGCCAGAAGGCGGCAATGGCTATCATGATAGGCAAGACGGTAAAGGAGAGGAGTGCAAGTGATACATTCATTACCAGCATCGCAGCAATAATGCCGATCAATGAGACGAGCGAGCCAAGGATCGAGAGCAATCCTGAACTCAGCATTGACTCTAACACGTCTATATCGGTTTGCAAGCGCGACATGACGCGCCCGATCTGCGTGTGGTCGTAGAAACTCAGGGAGAGTCGCTGCAGGTGTGCGAACATGTCGGAACTGAGATGGTAGAGTATTTGCTGCCCGGCCCATGACATCGTCCAGACCTGCCAGTACTGGGATTGCCACATTAAGATGTTGACTACGAGCAGGACGATGCTGATAATAGCCAGGCCCTTCAAATCGTTATGGCTGATGAATTGATCGATAGCCACGCCGATGAGATAAGGGTTTGCCAGGTTGAACGCTGTGTACAGCAGCATCAGCACTACGCTGGCGAGCGTTGCGCCTTTATAGCGGGCCAGGTAGGGTCTGAACCTGGCCGTAAGGTGCCAGTTAAATTTCTGCGTTTCGTTCTCGTCTGAGCCTTCAAGGCTGTTTTCTTGCCAGCGGCTGCGTTGACCATGTGCCGTGTATGAGTTTAGTTTCATCTTCTCACCTCCCGCTGCTGCTCTGCAAGGGAGGCCTGCACACGCTCTTCGAACTCCTCCTGATCGCGCAGTTGCAAATCGTAGAGCCGCGCATAGGCTCCCCCCTGGGCCAACAACGATGCATGCGTGCCACGTTCTATAATGCGCCCTTTTTCGAGTACCAGGATCTGGTCGGCATTTTTGATTGTGCGCAGGCGGGACGCAACTACAAATGTGGTGCGGCCGCGCATGACTGCGCTCAGGGCTTGTTGGATGAGATATTCGGTTTCCATGTCAACGCTTGAAGTCGACTCGTCCAGGATGAGGATGCGTGGATCAAGCAGCAGGGTACGTGCGATAGCCACGCGCTGTTTCTGGCCGCCGGAGAGCGTAACGCCGCGTTCTCCAACCCATGTATCATAGCCTTCTGGCAAGTTACGGGCGAACTCGTCTACGCGCGCAATTTTGGCTGCGGCAATGATCTGTTCTGTAGTTGCGTTGGCTGCGCCGTAAGCGATATTATCACGCAGCGTGGCGTTGAACAGGAAAACGTCTTGCAGCACCAGGCCCACGTTGCGCCGTAGAGAAGCCTGCGTCACTTCGCGCACGTCCTTGCCATCGACCAGGACGTGGCCACTCGTCACATCGTAGAAACGCGGCAAAAGATGCAATATGGTGCTTTTACCGCTGCCCGTAGCGCCCAGTACGGCGATGACCTGGCCGGGCTGGGCATCTATAGTAATGTCGCGCAACACCTGCGGGCCTTTTCCATAGGCAAATGAGACATGTGCAAAATGTACATGACCCTCTACACGTTCCAACACGTGAGCCCCGGGAGCATCGGTAATGGTTGGCTGGGTATCGAGCACTCCAAAGATACGCGTGCCGCCCGAGAGGCCGCGCATGAACCAGGTGATCATGAAGCCGAAAGAACGCACAGGCGTTGCCAGCAAGAGTATATATTGCGTTACGGCTACCAGTTTTCCAAGGCTGAGCTGGTGGCCGGTTACCGCAACGCCGCCTATCCACACAATCAACACCGTAATAATATTGAGTACGAGCACCATCAGCGGCTGGTTCCAGGCTGAGAGCCGCATTGCGCCCAGGTTGAGTTCTCGCAGTTCGCGGTTTTTCGTATCGAACTTGGTTGTCTCAAACTCTTCACGCGCAAAGGCTTTGACGACACGCGTACCGCTCAGGCTCTCCTGCATGATTGTGCCTAGCGCACCTGCTTCGTTTTGCACACTTAACCACAATGGACGCAAACGACGCGCTACCTGTGTTGCGAGAACTGCCAGGATGGGGATGCAAATCATCGTAACCAGAGCCAGGTGCCAGTCGAGTTGAAACAAGATGATGGTAATAGCCACGAAAGTCACCAGGGCCAGGAGCCCACGCAGCAATCCTAGCGGGATAAAGTTACGTACCGCCTCGATATCAACTGTAAGGCGCGACATCAATTGTCCCGTCTCTGCTTCATCATGGAATGAGAAGCTGAGACTTTGCAGATGATCATAGAGGCGGTCACGCAGGTCATAGGCGACAAGATTCGAGACTGCCTGCGAAAGATACCCCTGCCCATAGGCGAAGAGGCCGCGTAGTGCGCTGGTAGCGAGTATAGCGGCGGCGGCAAGTATCAAGGGGCCGACCTGGCCATGTTGAAATCCCTTATCGATTACCCACGCCAGCAGCCAGGGAACGACCAGCGCGAAGCCGGTGGAAAGTCCCAGGCAGATCACCGCACCCGTTGACGACAACCAGTGAGGACGCAGCAGGGCTATGATACGCATATAGATGCGTACGTTGGCTTTCCAGGAATCAATAGAAGTGAGCGTTGTAGTATTGTCTTTTTGCGCGGGAATCACACACGTTTCCTTTCCTGATACTCCTGTCCCTCCGGGAGAGAACCCAGATTGAAAAGTTTATCAAACAATAGATGACATATATATGTCAGTCTTTCGCCGGCTGATACCAAAACTGGTGTGTTACAATATGGTCATGCAGAAGATGGAACGCCTCTTAGCGATTACCCTGCTACTCCACGCTCGCGGCAAGATGACAGCAAAGCGCCTGGCCAGCATCCTGGGGGTTTCAACACGCACGATTTATCGCGATATAGATGCGCTTTCGCTGGCGCATGTACCTGTGTCGATGGACTATGGCCCGGGTGGTGGCTACTACCTGCCTGGTGACTACTACTTCGACCCGGCTATTTTCACCCGTGAAGAAGCTGTCTCCCTGGTCCTCAGCGCAGATATGGCAGGCAACTACAGTCTTTTCGCAGATGATGACGAACTCCAAAGAGCCCTCATTAAATTGGAGGCAGCGTTGCCTGAAGAGTACCGGGCGGATGTGAGGATGGCCCGGGAACGTATCCTGTTTGATACAACTGCATGGTACGAGAGCGCTACAAGCACTACGGTTTATCTAGAGGAGATTCGCCTGGCCGTGTTAGGGGGACTGCGGATCGAAATCCTTTATCCATGTACCGGTGTGCCTGGTGCACAATGGAGGACTGTTGATCCCTATGGCCTGGTGTATAAAGGGCTATCACGCCAACACGTGCGTACCGGCATCTGGTACCTGGTGGCTTATTGCAATACATGCCAGGCATTCCATGTCTACAAGGTGAACAACATCGAGGATCTGAGGGTGTGCGAAGAAAGGATAACGCCCCGACCTGACTTCGATCTACAAGCGTACTGGCAAGAGGCGCGCGAACATCTCCAAGAACAGGTGCAGCCACTTGTGCTGGTGCTGCGAGTTCTTTCTGCGGCGCGACCCGGGCTGCATGGTGACTATAGTGTGCTAAGCGAGGAACAGGACGGCAGCGCTGTTGTGCAGGTCAATGTTGCATCGGTTGAAGATGCTGTTTCCTATACGCTTGTCCTGGGTGCTGGTGCTATGGTGGTCAGCCCGAAAAAGGTACGCGAAGCTGTAGCCGCTACGGCAAAGGCAATAACAGAATTGTACCTGGAGACTGTGAGTTAACCCTGCTGGAAGTCCGGATTAACTCACAATCCCCAGGTACAAGGCTGAACAGACATACGTGCAGGAAAGAGGTAGGTATATGCGTACTCCTCCCATACGGACTATCACGCTGGGTGTCGCGGATCAGCACCCTCTAGCCCCCCATGTCATCCTGGGAGCCGCCGGCGTGCTGCAACGTGCCAGCACACGTTATGCGGAAGCTGGTTATGAGGTGCAGACTGTCAGATTGTCAACACGCCCAATTTTTGATGATCTGCATGATTGGTCTGTTGGCGCGCTGATTGACTATGCCCGGGAACTCCAGCATATGCTGGATGACGTTGGTGTGGGTTTCTGCTCTCTAGGCACTGCGCAGGCGGCCCGGCCCGATTTCCCATTGGAGCGTATTGAGTTGATTGCTGACCTGCTTGCGCCAAGCAGCGCACTCAATGCTACTGTGCAGCTTGCTACGACGGAGTATGGCGTGCGAGCCGAGGCAGCATTACTCGCCAGCAGGGTGATGAAGCGATTGGCGCAAGAGACGGCGGAGGGATTTGGTAATTTCCGCTTTGCAGCCTTGGCCTGCGTTGAGCCGGGATGCCCTTTCTTTCCAACTGCTTACCACGCCGG
>Ga0207684_10002107_pt1 | contig 20398 bp, 17 predicted proteins | sample KBSK5501metaG_FD_184342 | JGI IMG/M metagenome (GOLD analysis project Ga0207684, IMG submission 184342) | Corn, switchgrass and miscanthus rhizosphere microbial communities from Kellogg Biological Station, Michigan, USA - KBS K5-50-1 metaG... | ecosystem: Host-associated > Plants > Roots >...
GCCGACGAATACCGTCATGCTGAACCGTGAGTCGAAACACTATCGAGGACTCCTGCGCACCAATAGTCAAATCCAGGTCGCCAATCGGCTCGGCGATGTCCCCGGCACCGGCGCTACCCATACCGTAGGCAACGCCGCCAAGGATGGCTGAGAGTTGATAGTGGCTGACTGGACTCAGCACGCAGGATCGCAACTCCAGACTCTCCGGCTGCTGCTCCGGCACCCGCGCCAACCACGGGGAGCCAGGCTAAGACAGTCTCAGCAGTTCAGACCCAGCCCGCAGCGTCACCTGCCACGGCAACCACGATGGATAATGGAGAGGCGGCGTAGGCGACGCGGCGAAGCGCATGAAGCAACCAAGGCGTGTTTGGACTTGGCGAAGGACAATCCCAGCATCGTCTGTAAGTAGCAAGTTAAGAAGATAAAGGCTCGCGCAACTAGAAGCCCGGTCCTAACACGATCGGGCTTTTTCTATTAGACAAAGCCCCATCGGCAGCGGTGTTTGCGGGCCCGTCCGACGAAGCCCCATCACGCCCCAGAATGTTTGAAATCTCAGTGAACGATATTCCCCGACCGGTCATCCAATCCATGTACCCGAGCACCTCCATGGGACTGGAACTCAATCGAGCAGAAAAACCCGTGCGCAAGCTGCGGAAACTTCTCAAGACGATGTCCAATCCGCCGACCCCAGAAGAGGTCCATGATTTTCGCACGAACACCCGTCGCGTGGACGCCACCCTGAAGGCCTTCTCGCTCGCCTCGCAACCCAGCGGCCGCCGTTTATTGAAACGTCTGGCGCGCCTCCGCAAGCGAGCCGGAAAAGTACGCGACATGGACGTGCTCACGGACTTCGCATCCACGCTCCGGCCTAAGGGAGAAAATGAATGCTCCATCATGTTGCTCGAGCATCTCGGAGCCAGACGACAAAAACACGCCGCCAAACTTTGCGCCGTGGTTCGTCAGCGCGGCTCGAAGCTAGGCAAACGTTTGAAGCGGATTTCAACCGAATTCGAAAAGCTCTTGCCCGAAGCATCGGCACATGTCGCCGCGCGGGCAGTGAAGTTTTCCACTGACTTGGCAAGCCCCGCCCGCTTGCACAAGCGGAACTTGCATCCTTATCGGCTCAAGGTCAAAGAATTGCGAAACGTGCTACAGATGGCCGACAACGCCGATCAACAGGAGTTCATCACCAGGCTGGGCGAGGTAAAAGATGTAATCGGCGAGTGGCACGACTGGCAAGAGCTCACCGAAACAGCCGAGGATATTCTCGACCACGGAACACGATGCCAACTGCTGCGCGAGCTGCAGCGAATCAGCGAAGTCAAATATCAACGCGCGCTCGCCCTGGCCGACGCCACGAGAAAAAAGTATCTTCGATTGCCCCCGCGGAAAACTGGCCGCACCCGCGGCCCTCGCCAGCCCATACCCGCCAAGCCGGTGTGGCAGGCCACGGCCGCGCTGGCAGCGTAAACAAATTTGACGTCCCGACTGAAGCTTCCTATTCCCGCAGGCAATGGGAAGCGCAGTCGAGAGCGTGCCCTGTCGGTGTCCCACCCCTGCCGGTCTGGGGGGACACTCCTGCGCGCCGCCTTTGATGTTGACCTTTCTTCGAAAGCTGGAGCACTTTCGTACGTATGCCCACGCAGAACTCGGACCGCTTCGAATTAATGATTGTGGGCTCTTGCCGATGAGAATCCACCCTCGCCCGCCGTGAGATCTTTCCCGTTCCATGCGGACGCAAAGTCCCCACATTCGGCTCTGCTCAGGGCAGGCTTTTTCGCCAAGAACCGCGGAAAATCGGTCCAGCCCCGTTTCGTAAGGAATATGCTGTGCCCGACAAGTGAGCCACCCGGCAATGCTTGGCGAGGAACATTTTTCCCGCAATCGTCGTACTCTTAAGTAAAGGGAGGCACAACATGTACTGCAACGCTTGCGGCAAGGCCATGGCTGAGGACGACCGCGTTTGCTCCCGCTGCGGCAACATGGTGGGGATTCCGCCCACTCCGAAGAAACTGATCCGCTCCCGCGCCGAGAGAAAGATCGCGGGCGTTTGTGCCGGGCTAGCTCAGTATTTCGAGCTCGACGTATTGCTCGTGCGCATCCTCTGCGTCTTCATCACCCTTGCGTCGGGACTCTGTCCGGGCGTCGTCACGTACCTGCTCGCGTGGATCATCGTTCCATCGGAGCCGGAACTGAAAACGGTGGTCGCGGCACAACAGCCAGTGACGAGTTAGGGATTTGCGGGGTTTACAAATCCTTGGAGTATCAAAAGCCCGCCTCTCCCCGTGTGGGGCGGAGACTCCTGTCCACCGCTTTTGACATTGATCTTTTTTCAGAAACCTGGAGCAGTTTCCGGCGGATGGCCCACGTCTGGCTGGCAAACATGTCCTCGGCGGGGCGGGGGTGCCCCATTTCTCACGTCCCTTGCGAGAAAGCCTGCCCTGGATGGCGTTCGTACGCACCGTGGAAATCAACAGCATCGGGTGACCGTCTGACCTTCCGCGACCGACGAAAGTGTCTCATCATCGTCAGCCGAAGGCGCTGCAGCGAGCCTCAGCGACAAAAGGCTTAACTCCTAGATGTTCTCTAGATTTTGCCCGCAACTCATCCTGCCTCAAGATTTTGCATGAGAATTCGCCGCGAACATGATGATTCCAGTGATTCGGGGGGAGGTTATCCCCGCTTTCCTGCTCTGAAGAACCAAAATGAAACTCCCCAAACCCAAGCTATTTTGCCTAATCTGGGGATTTTTTTAACAGCCCTCGCGTGGGACTTGCATGTGTCCACAATTCTCGGCGCATGGAGACTTTTATCCTCTCCCAATCCCGGTGATGAACTGGTAGAATCGCTCAATCTTGGGGCGGCTGAATTATTCCCCGAGCTGATTTTTGGATCCTTCCCTCGCTTGTCCGTGGAATCGTCTGTCAACAAAGCAAACTAAAGCTATTCCACGACCTTTCATTCAGGGAGTTTCGAGCATGCGAATCGCGATCGTAGGTTCCGGGTACGTAGGGTTGGTCGCAGGCGCTTGCCTCGCCGACCTCGGCCATGACGTCATCGTGGTCGACAATGATGAGCAAAAGTTAGCCGCGCTCAAAGCTGGGCAGGTGCCCATCCACGAAAAATTTCTGCCGGAATTGCTCAACCGCTATCGCGGCCAGCGTTTGCAGTTCTCCGACAATTTGCATGAAGCCGTGCGCTCCAGCGCCGCCATCTTCATCGCTGTGGGCACGCCCCCGACTGATCGCGGCGAAGCTGACCTGTCTTTTGTCGAATCGGTCGCCAGAGAAATTTCGGGCGCCGTCAACGACTACAAAGTTGTGATCGAGAAGAGCACGGTTCCGGTCTACACCAGCGAGTGGGTGCGCAAGATCATCGTGCGCAATGGCGCCGATCCGGATTCTTTTGACGTGGCATCCAACCCTGAATTCTTGCGCGAGGGTAGCGCGGTCACAGATTTTCTTTTCCCCGACCGGATCGTCATCGGCTGCGACAGCGATCGCTGCGCCGAGGTGCTGCGCGAAATCTACGCGCCGCTCACCGGCGGCAGCTACTACGAGCGCAGTGACGGCATCCCGCGCCCCGACCGCGCAAATATTCCTCCGCCCATCATCGTGACCAGCAGCAAGAGCGCGGAGCTGATTAAACACGCCTCCAACGCTTTCCTTGCCTTGAAGATTTCATTCATCAACGCGGTAGCGTCGATCTGTGAGTCGGTTGGAGCCAATGTAAATCAGGTATGCCACGGCGTGGGCACCGATTCGCGCATCGGTCCGCGTTTCCTGAATCCTGGCATCGGCTACGGCGGTTCTTGTTTCCCCAAAGACGTGCTGGCATTTCGCGCGGTCGCGCGCGAGTGCGGCTACGACTTCCGCCTTCTGGATGAGGTCATGCGCATCAACGAAGATCAGCGCCAGCGCTTCCTCCGCAAAGTACGCAGCGCTCTTTGGACTCTTCGCGGCAAGCGCCTGGGCGTGCTCGGCCTGGCTTTCAAGGGCGGCACCGACGACATTCGCGAATCGCCTGCGATATTTCTGGTGCAGGCGTTGTTGCAGGAAGGCTGCAAGATTACTGCCTATGACCCCGCAGCCATGGAGCGCACGCAAGAAGTGATGATTTCCGATCTCAAGTTCGCCAACTCAGCCTACGAAGCTGCCAGTGGCGCCGATGCACTGCTGATTCTCACCGAGTGGGAAGAGTTCGCCAATCTTGATCTCGACCGGCTCAACCGGGAACTCAAGTATCCCATCGTGATTGACGGGCGAAACTTGTATGATCCGGAGGTCATGGCGGCGAATGGCTTCACCTACTACAGCGTGGGTCGTGCGGCCTCCCATCCTGACGGGGTGCCCGCCGGCAGCATTTTGAAAAACGGCGCGAAGAAGGCATGAGTCAACAGCGCGCTCTCGTCACCGGTGGTGCCGGTTTCCTGGGATCTCATCTTTGTGACGCCTTGCTCGGCGAAGGCTGGCGCGTAGTTGTTGTCGACAACCTGCTGACTGGCCGCCGCTCGAACCTGGCGCATCTTCGCAATGACTCTCGATTGGAGTTTGTGGAGAAAGACATCTGCCAGCCGTTCGATGTAGGCCACGTCGATTACGTCTTTCACTTCGCCAGCCCTGCAAGCCCGGTGGATTACACCGTCCACGGCATTCCAACTCTCAAAGTCGGGTCGCTGGGAACATTTCAGGCGCTCGATGTCGCCCACAAGTACGGGGCGAAGTATCTCGTGTCATCCACTTCAGAATGCTATGGCGACCCGCTCGAGCATCCGCAGAAGGAAACCTATTGGGGTAACGTGAATTCCATTGGCCCGCGTTCCGTGTACGACGAAGCGAAGCGCTTCAGCGAAGCGGTAACCATGGCCTACCACCGCTATCACAAAGTGGACACCCGCATCGTGCGCATCTTCAACACCTACGGCCCCCGCATGCAACTCAATGATGGACGGGTCGTTCCCAACTTCATGAAGCAAGCCCTGCGGGGCGAGGATCTCACTGTCTACGGCGACGGTAGCCAAACTCGCAGCTTCTGTTATGTCAGCGACGAAATTGACGGCTTCGTACGTCTGGCGAAATCATCAGAACACCTGCCAGTCAATATCGGCAATCCCAACGAGTTCACGATTCTCGAATGCGCCGCGCACGTATTAAAGGTGACGGGATCGAAAAGCAAGATCAGCTACGAACCGCTGCCACAGGATGATCCCAAGCAGCGGCGCCCCGACATCACAAAAGCGCGGCAGTTGCTGGGATGGGAACCGAAAATTGATTTGGAAACTGGCTTGCGAATGTCGCTGGATTATTTCCGCACCGCGCTAGCCGAAGAGGCGGCGGTAAAGCGGTAAAGAAAGCGATTACTGTTGCCCGGCGGTGGCCGCAACAAAATCGATCAACTGCTGCACTCCCTTGCGCTCATCTTCAGTCTTCAGCGTAAAAGCCACGCCCATCCCATAACCGGGGTGCGCGGACTGCGCCTTTCCCACCAACTTTAGTTTCTGTTCCGCAGTACGCACAACAATTTCGACTGACGCCCCACTATGAAACGGAGATGCCATCTCCAAATAGCAACCGCCCGAACTCAAGTCGGTAAGGTTGCAGCGGTGAGGGATGGTGGTTCCCGGCCGATACACTTCCGCGCCTATGCGGCAGACATAGCGGGTTTGCGCGCGCCGGTTGCCGGATTCGGAGCGCACTCGCGCCCAGCTCTCTTGCGCAGCGCCGCCACGCTCCACAGCACTCACACTGGCTATGGGTAGAACCGGATTCGGTGCAGCGGGTTCCGGCAATGGAGTGTCTCGCAGCTCGACGGTTACAGCAGAAAGAGAAACTGCCTCCTGCGAGTCATCCCGCACGTTAAGCCGCAGCCACGTGCGCAAGGCACGAAGTGAAGACTGGGGCACGTCCACGAATTGGATTCCCGCGCGCCCATTCCACTCCTGCCATACAACTTGGCCGGAGAGGCGTACGTTGACGCCTTGCCCGGGTAATGCAAACTGGAAATAGAGCTTGCAGGTGGGCGGCAGCCTCTTGCCAAAATTAACCGCCATGCCCTCTTCCGTCAGGTCGACGAGGGTGGCTTTTTCGCGGTCGCCGCCGGCATAGTCGATCATGGCGTGAGTATGTACCGAAGCGCGGGGCGTGCGGCGACGCTCTTTGCCCATCAGGCTGCGCGCGGCACGCAAACTACTGACGGCTCGCTCGTAGGATAGAGGCTTGTAGAGCACCAAATTAACTCCCAGCGAGAACATCTCGCGAACGTCCTGCTGGCCCTGCACCACGACTACGGCCAAGGTTGAATCATTCAGGCGCGAGGTCCGCGTTTCATGCAGTAGGGCGTTGAGGTCTTTCTGGCGCTGGCAGTCTACGATCACTGCGTCAAAACGCTCTTGTGCAAGCCGGAAGGCGGCGCGACCGGTGTCGGCACAGGACTCGACTCGAATGCCGAGTTCTTCGAGGACCCGCCGCAACATCTGCGCCGACGGTTCGTTCGGGCACACCAGGAGTGACGACAAGCTCATAGCTGAGCAACATCGTAGAAGCCGTCCGTGCGTCAGACAAGTTACCGCAGTCATAATTCTTTCGCGAAGAATTCCCTCAAAGAGCTCTAAGTGACGCGTTCTCAACCGGTGACGATCGTAACCAGCAAAATTACAAAAGACCAATGTACTGCTATTGGACTCTTGTGCTTTGACCCATCTCTCCCCTCTACCTACGATGAATTTTGGCGAGGTCTCCCCGGGATACGGATAAACGGATAAAGAGTAATCGAGTCTCACTATGCAGGATGTGGCGACACAAAAGACGCAAAAGGCAGACCAGGGCTTCTCGCTGGTTGAGTTGATGATCGTTCTTCTTCTCATACTGATTTTGGGTGCGATCACTGCTCCTGGCTTGTTCAACACGATCAGTGACATCAACCTTCGATATTCGGCGTCGAACTTCGCTGGTATTTTGCAGTCGGCTCGCATCCAGGCGGTCCGAAGAAATACTTTCTATTCGGTAGACCAGGTCACATTGCCTTCGGGTGATGCTGGATATTTTGTCGATATTCCCAAGAGCGGGACGTACGCCAACGGCGACCCGCTCATGCCCCTGGGCACTCAGCTGACGGTCCACCCTGGAATCGGCAGTGGGGCTCCCAACGAAGGAGGCCTTGTCGCCAGCCTGAATTTCGCTGTCAACCCTGGTGGATCTGCTCCGAACTTCAATGCGCGCGGACTTCCTTGTGTTGCAGCCGGAAATGCCTGTCCGCAAACTCCGGGCCAAGGCTTCGTCGTGTTTCTGTCGAGAGCGACTGTCACGGGAAATGTGCGTTGGGGTGCAGTGGTGATCAATCCTAGCGGACGGGTGCAGGTTTGGACCTCGGACAGCAATGGCAATTGGATACAACGAGACTGAGAGACCAAGAATGTCTGAATCGCAAAGTATTCGATCGAATGGACCTCGGCATCGAGCGAGACTCGGTGAGCGTGGAATGTCGCTTATCGAACTTCTGATCGCCATGACCGTGCTCACGGTTGGAATGCTGGGATCGATGATCATGATCCTGGTGGGCATGCAATCGAACACGCGGAACAAAACGGATAGCGCGGCGGTGGTTCTGGATCAGGAGATCCTGGAGATGTTCGCCACTTTAAACAACTATCCGAAGATAGGAGCAGTGACGATCTTCGATTGCGGCCTCACCGCCGGCGCGACGAATCAACACAACGCCTCGCTGGTGGAAGGGGCAGCCCCCGCCGGAGCCGGTGCGGTCCTATACACAGGGGCAACAGCACCCCTACCGTCCCAGGTGGGAGACATTGACTGGACTCAACCAACTCCGCTCCTGGCAACTTCCGCTACCAACGGTTATGCCATGCAATACCAGGCGTGCAACGGAGACACCTACGAAGTCCGCTGGAACGTCATGCAAGTCAACCCAAACAGCCACGACAGCTTACTGACTGTCTCATCGCGGCAGCTTGCGGCGCAGGGTGCCAACGCTGCCATGCTTTTTGCGACCCCCACGACACTACGTACGCTTATAGAAAAGTGAGCACATTGATATAGACATGAAGACACCCGGACAAACGTCGCTTCCTTCGCAAAAGGGCTTCTCGCTGGTCGAGTTAGTCGTAGTGTGTGCGCTTCTCACGATCGTGCTGGCTGCGGTTTTCAATGGAGTCGACGTCGCTACCCAGCGTAGTCAGGCAGAGATGACCAAGGTCGATCTGACTCAGGAAGGACGTGAATTCATTGATGAGTTTGAGCGCGACTTGCATCAGGCAGGCTATCCCAACTGCCGCATCGTCAGCACCGCCGGCGTCGCTAACAACTGTCCGGCTGACTATTCTGCCCCTGCCGCGTACCCAATAGAGCAGAACTCGGCCGTGGCTGTGGGCCTGGTTTCGGTTTCCAACACCCAAGTCATTTTTGAGGGTGACGTGGATGGTGACGGTATTGTGGACACGGTTCGGTACCGGCTAGTGGATTCCGCGGGGGTTTATCCCCCTGCCGGAAACTGTCCCTGTACTATTCAGCGCAGCCAGATGCAGAAGGTGAATGGAACTTTACCGCTCGCGCAGCCCTTTACTTTCAGCCAGGAATTGCAAAACGTGGTGAATAGCGGAGTGCCTCCCGCCGGTACCCCGTATGGCGGGGGCTTGGTAATAGCGGGCAATACGGCTTGGGGAGCTACCAACGACGCCTACTACGCCGCCGTCAGCAGCTTCAAAGATTATCCAGTCTTCCAGGCCTATGACCAGAATGGCAACATTGTCCCACTGCCCCAGGACGTTGCCACTGCAGGCAGCACGCCAATTCTCACGTGCAGCATCAGTTCTGTGAATTGTGTGAAGTCGATCCGCATCACCATCAATCTTCTGGCAAACGCAACGACCGGAGTCGATTTGAAGACCAACACGCGTCCAGTGACGACATTGGTGGGGAACGCTCGCCTGGTGAACAACTAAGGAGGAATTTTCAACATGCGCAAGCACAACATGGGTGACAAAGAAAGCGGAGTGGCTCTTCTGATTGCCCTCCTGGCGCTTCTTCTCATCTCCGCCGTCGGATTGGGCATGGTCTACATGTCGACCACCGAAACCTCGATCAATTCGAACTACAAGGATACGCAGTCGGCTTTCTTCTCGATGCGGGGTGGGTTGGAAGAAATGCGCGACCGAATGCGGAGCGGTAGCGCGGCTCCGATTGCGTCGCCGACAGTCCAGCCCGGCGGGGCCAATTCCATTCTCTACATCACCAATCCCTCTGGCGGGGCTGACGTAGTGGATCCTATAACGTTCGGTAACACTTACTTCGACGACGAGTTCTGCCACGAGTCCTTCGCCGGATCGGGCGTGGCATACGTTGCGCCGGGCACACCATGTACCGCCCCGGGGGCCCCGCCGGCATTCAGCGTGGCACCGTACGTGGCCAGCACGTCGCCATACACCAATACCGCTTCCTCTCTGAAATACAAGTGGGTTCGTATCACCATGAAGCAGAATGGGACCTTCCCGAATTCCATGGTGGACGGCGGGCAGGCTGCCAATTCGGAGGTGTGCTGGAACGCAGCCACATTGCAAGAGGTCGCGGTCACTTCGCTTGGCCAACCCACATGCGCTGCCGCCGCAAATGCCGGCCTCTATGTTGAGCCGGTCTACCTTGTCACTTCCCTGGCCATCACTCCGCAGGGTAGCAGACGCGTCGGCCAGTACGAGGCTGCGGCCTTGAACATCGCGCCACCCCCGTCGGGTTTGTCATTGGATGGACCAGCCCCTGTCTTCGGCACTCCCCATTCGGCCAATGGCGCCGTCAGCGGCATAAATGGCAGCATCTCCGCTAGCGGCACCGCTCCACCAGCTGCACCAGGGGGATGCGTTCCTAACCCCGCCGTGACTGCACCAGGAGTCGGCACTTCCAGCGCAGCGGACGCGGCCAATGTCGCAGGCCAAATCTTCAGACCCATCAACTTCACCGGGCAGGGCCCGACCCCCTCGGTTGTCGACCAGTCGGCAGCGCTGACTCAGTGGTCGACCCCGACCCAACTAAACAGCGTGGTAACTGAGATGGCGAATGTGGCTGATAATACGTACAGCTGCGGCTTTGGCGGGGCAGGCTGCACCGGAAGTTACGGCACAACGGCCAACCCGCAAATCACCTTTATAAACGGCGATGTCTCCCTCAGCGGCGGTGCCGGCGTGCTGGTGGTAACTGGTACGCTGACCATCAGCGGCGCGATGCAATGGGATGGTCTGATCCTGGTCATTGGTCAAGGATCGGTGGTGATAGGCGGCGGAGGTGACGGACAGATCTTTGGAGAAATGTTCGTAGCCAAGACGAACGGTCCAGGGCCCGCTTACGCACAACTTGCTAGCCTGGGTTCTCCTTCCTTCGTCTGGCAGGGCGGCGGCAAGGCTAGCATCAACTACAACAGCTGCTGGGCCAACATCGGGAACACCCTTCACTACATGGTGGTCGCCTCGCGCGAAGAGATGTACTAAACCGGGCGCTTCGACGCTCGGGTGGAGCACATCCGCGATGAACATCGACCAAGGCGATGGAAACACAACCTTGGGGCGTTACAGGCTAGGGATTTTGTAAGCGACCTGACGATACAACGGGATTCTTCCCCTAGAAGGACCTTATGGCGTCGACTAAACAACGCGGCTTCTCGCTGCTGGAATTGTCGATAACCCTGGCCATCGGTTTAACCATCGCCGGCATCGCCTTCGTAAGTCTGCAGCCGACACTGGCCAGAGCGCGCATGGATTCCGGCTATGACACGGCCATGATGGTCCTGCGCGACACACGTCATTTGGCCGTCACGCAGAGTCACGAGTATCTAGTTTTGTTTGATCCAGGCGGCTTTCCTCCGGGGACCCTGCTGGTGCAGTATCAACCGCCAGCAGTGGGTAACGGCCCCTTGCCACCGCTTCAGTTAGTGACCACCTACACCATCCCGCAGGATGTGAGCTTTTCGATCAAAGCGGGCTTTCCGGGCACCGCGCCCGATAGCTTTGGCGCGGGTGGCACTGCGATTGACTTCGGCCAGGGCCTGGGCGGCGGCAGTCTGAACTATGTCGCCTTCATGCCGGATGGCTCTTCGCGGGACACGCTTGGAAACCTGAACAGCGGCGTGGTGTACCTGTCGCGCACTGCGGGCACGCTGTACGAATCGCACGCCATCACCGTGTGGGGCGCAACCGGACGAATTCGAGGCTGGCGACTAGTTCCGCAGGGAGGCGCCCCGATATGGGTACAACAATGAGGCACAAGAAATCTGTGGACAACAAGGTTCGAAGGAAATCGCGTGGATTTTCTCTGATCGAAGTGGTGATCGCTATGGTCGTCCTGACTGTTGGCCTTCTGGCCGTGATTGCGTCGTTTGCTACCGCCATCGCGGCCACGCAGTCGGCGCAGGAAGATCTGATCGCCCGCCATAAAGCGCTCGACGCCATGGAGAGCATTTACACGGCTCGTAACAGTCAGCAAATCCCGTTCGCCTCAATTGCCAACCAGGCTAGCGGCGGCATCTTCAAGGGCGGACCTCAACCATTGCTCTGTGCAGGCCCCGATGGCTTGGTGGGCACTGGAGATGACGTGCCTTGTACGACTGTAGCCGGCGCAGTCTGCCCGAATGGCGGAGTCGAATGCATGGTTCTGCCCGGTCCCGACGGCATTCTGGGCAATGCTGACGACCAAATCATGAGCCTGGCGAACTTCACACGTACGATCACGATCAGCCAGGTTCTACAACCCAATGGCCAGGTCAACCCCAATCTTATGGCGATTACGATCGCGGTGACCTACACCAAAGCGGGATGGCCAGCTCGGACTTACACCGCCGATGGATTGATTTCGAGCTTTCACTAGCCTGGATGAAGAGATTATGAATATTCGAATGGCCAAATCGCAACACGGCTTCTCACTGCTGGAATTGATGGTGGCTTCTGCCATTGGTCTGGTGCTGATCCTGGCGGCGACCAGTCTGTTCAAGATGGGCATGGACGCTACCTTTACGGTCACGCAGCGCGCCGAAACGCAGCAAAATATGCGTGCCGCGGTTGAGTTAATGACCAAGGATATCAGCTTGGCGGGGGCGGGGCTGCCCTCGGGTGGCATTCAGTTACCGACGAATGCGGTTTCTCAATTTGCCTGCAATCAAACGGGAACCTGCTATGTCCCAGCGCACAATTACCCCAACAATGCCACCGGCGGCATCAATTACATGTATGGGATTATTCCCGGCTTCAACAACGGCGTACAGAACAATGCAGTAATCCCCAGCGCCCCGGGACAGATCAACAGCAGCATCACTACCATCTACTGCGACTACAACTTTCCATTGTCAAATTTCACGTTTACTTTTGCAGGCGCGACTTCGGTCACTGTGGGCGTGGTGAATGCTGCGGTGCAGCCCAATTCCATCCTGGCCCCGGGAGGTCTCAACGCCGGCGATTTAATGCTGTTCGTGGTGAGTGGAGCAGGTAACCCGGTGAACGGCAACACCCCAGTACAAACGGCTGCGGGCGTAGGCGAGATCACAACCATTCCCACTGCCAATGCGATCACCTTCAACAATGGCGATCCTCTCAATTTGAATCAGACGGCAGGCACCAATAACCTGACCGCGGTAGCGGCCGCAGCGGCTGCACCCGGCTCACAGATGACAGTTTGCCGACTTTACGCCGTCACCTATTTCCTGCAGGTTCCACCTGCTGCCGGGACGGTGCAGACTCCGCGGCTGATGCGCCAGGTCAACGGGCTCACCGCAGTTCCGGTAGCGGACAACATCATGAACCTGCAAATTACATACGACGTGATCGATTCCAACTTGGGCACGATCACCGCCAATCAAGTAGATCCGATCGGCGCGGGACAGTCCCCTAGCCTGATTCAGAAGGTGAACATTTGGGTCATAGGATCGAGCGTGACCCAGAGCGGAAGAAAGGCCCAAAACATGTATCTGGCAACATCGGTCAGCGCCCGCGATATGAGCTTCTGCAATTCCTACAGTAGTAGCAATACATCTTGCAATTGACGGCGTTCGGAGGTTTTGGAAGGGGAGAAACAATGGGGAAGAGTAACGGAAACTCACGAGGCTTCACACTCATCGCAGCCCTGCTGCTGACCGTCCTGTTGTCTGGGATTGCTATTGGGCTGCTGTACATGGTCAGCAATGAAGTCCGCATGGGAGGTAACGATCTGGAAGGCAATATGGCGTACTACGGCGCCGAGGCCGGCATTGAAACCTTGACGGCTAATCTCTCCCAGCTCTATCAGACCTCGCAAACCCCCGTTGCCGCCGACATTAACGCCCTGACCAATCCAGCTAACTATCCCACCACCATCGCAGGGTCGAACATCGCCAACACCAATTACACCGAGACCATCACTTGGCCGCTTTCCAATGCAAACGGCGATCCGAGGGGCACCTGGAACGTGATCGGTTCGGGCCCAGATCAGGGACTGATAGCGACGATCATCCCTTACAATCTGCAGGTTACTGCTACCCGCGCGGCCGGAACGGGCCAGGTCGCAGCGAATTCCGTTCAGGCAGGCAGTGGCGCGGCCGTAAACATGACCCGCACTGTCGAAGTGGCTCTCATTCCAGCCTTTGAGTTCGGTGTGTTCTGCGACGGCGATTGCGACTACTTTGCCGGCCCGAACTTCAATTTTGGGGGGCGCGTCCACACTAACAGCAATCTCTTCCTTGCCTCAGGCAGTAAATTGACGTTTACTGACAAGATCGCGGCGGTTGGCCAAGTCATCCTGGATCAGTTGGAGAATGGCCATGCTACAGGCGCCGGCTACGGCGGCACCATCTATGTGCCCAATGCCAGCGGTGGATGTCCTGCCGCTCCAGGCCAGGGGCCGGGGCCGAACTGTTTGGCGCTCACCCAAGGAAGCTGGACTGGTGGATTTCCTCCGACTGGGTGGCCTAACGGAGCCTGGACTGGGATTTCAAAAGGCACGTTCAACGGATTCATTGTGAATGGCTTAACTGGGGCGACCAGACTACAGCTGCCCTTCGTACAAGCTGGAGTCGGCCCCATTGAAATCACTCGCAAGCCACAGCCGACTGATACCCCATTGATGAGCAACTCCCGGCTCTACAAAAAGGCTGAAATCCGAGTTTTGCTTGCGGATACGCAGCTCGATCTCCATCCCGAGCGCGGCCTAATTGGCGATGGTCAGGACGTGCAGTTTGCCGTTTCGAACGTCAATGGGACTACTCAGCCCGTCCTGCTTAGCAGCACCGGCACCTACATGTACTACGCAAACGCCAACACGACTAAGGATCCCAAGTGGGTCACTCCTCCTACAGGGTACACAGCCACGGCGTGGAGCCTGCTCGGAGAGGTTACGAGTGGCTTTAATGCCACCACTATACCCACTGCATGGATACGCGTGGAATATTTAAACACTGCCGGGACGGGCTGGGTTGGAGTCACACAGGAATGGCTGGCGTATGGTTTTGGCCGTGACACTTTCCCACCCACGGCGCCCTGGGGGAGCGCCGGAGCGAATACGATCAGCCCAGCAATTCTGATGCTGCAAGCCCTTAAGACACCCCTAGCACTGCCAACAGCCGCTACCGATGCGGTGGTGACGGGTACCGCTTCGAAATATAACTGGTACCCCATCAACTTCTACGATTCCCGCGAGGGAGAACCACGAGACGCGGGCGCTCGGGGCGGCAGCACTTGCAGCCCCATTGGCCTTATGAATGCGGTCGAGTTGGACGTGGGGAACCTAAGCCTCTGGTTGCAGCGGCTAGGGCCCTATGCTGGTGGTAGCGGTAATAACGTGAACTCCACCAAGGACAATGGGTACATACTTTATTTCTCCGACCACCGGGGCATGATTCCGGATCCGGACCCGAACTACGCGGGACGCATGTCTGGCTCATCTTTATTGGAAGATGTGGTCAATACCGGATCGCCGCTCGGCGTGCCCGACGGTGTGCTTGAAGCTCCGACCTACTATCTCCCACCTATCTCTAACCCAGCACTTTCCCCGGAAGACGTAGACAAGAGCGGCACTCTCAACCAGCAAGGAGCGCAAAACCTTGGACGCGGATTCGCCGTCCCCTTAGCGAACCTAAGCCAGCCTTACTACATCCCCACTGTGACGGCGGGGATCTCCTGCCCGACCGCCGCAGCCAACCTGGTTACCGGACCTCGTCACGTTCTCCGCTTGGTAGACGGCGGTATGAACGCGGCGGCTACCAGCTACTTACCTACGCCAGGCTTCACGGTTGCTTCCGAAGAGCCAGTGTACGTGTGGGGCAATTACAACACCAGTTTCGCAGATCCGTTCTGGGCCAGCAACGGCGCCATCAATACGACGCCACATTCCGCAGCCGCCATCATCGCGGACGCGGTCACGCTACTCTCTCCAAACTGGGCAGATGCCAACAGCCTTAATTCGCCGGGGGACATAAATGGCAGACTCGCCGCCAACAGCTATTACCGAGTGGCCATCGCCGCCGGCAAGAGCATTCCTTTTCCACAACCGGTATGGGGTGGAAATGACTTTGGCACAGACGGTGGTATGCACAACTTCCTGCGCTACCTGGAGCAGCGGGGCGGCACGACTGCGAACTATACCGGTTCGCTCATCAGTATGTATTATTCGCAGTACGCCACCGGCGTGTTCAAATGCTGCAGTGTGGTGTACGCTCCACCTACCCGTAACTACTTCTTCGACACGCTATTCCTGAACCCGGCGAACCTGCCTCCGGGCACCCCGATGTTCCAGGACGTGGTCAGTCTGAGCTATCACCAGAATTTCACGCCGCAGTAGAGTCTATAACCCGCTTCACCCAGCGCCCCGGTCCGGCTCCACGGATCGGGGGCTTTTTTTTTGGCGAGCAACGATTCCTCCAGCCTTTCTGCCCCGGCACAGTTACAGGGTAAAATCCCATAGGAGTAGACCCGGCGAGTTTCGAGGAAAGAACTCACAATGGCGCCATCGTTAGAACGCCGCAGTCGCCCGTGGATACTGGCGGTGTTTGCAGTATCCGCTGTAGTCGGTATAGGTCTGTTTCTTATTCCTGCCTTCGTCATCCGGCCGTTCCGTTATCAGTCTCCGCGGGCTCTCTGGTTCTCGCTGGCGCTTCGCCAGCACGCCGCCTGGGGAACACTCGTCGCGGCGGCGGTTTCGATCGTGCTTGCGCTTCGAACCTGGACCAGCGTTAACAAGTGGGGCAAGACATTATTGGCAGCGGCCCTGGTGCTGGTGGCATTTTCCGCGGTCATGGCACGCATGAATTATTTCGAGTGGATGTTCCATCCCATTGCCGGGCCGGGATTCGAAAGCGAGGCCCAGAGCAAACTTGATGCTGGCGAGATGATCATGGCGGTGCGCCTAGGCAGCGACGCGCGGGCCTATCCCATCAGCGCAATGGCCTATCACCACATTCTCAACGATGTGGTGAACGGAGTGCCGATCGCGGTGACCTATTGAACTCTTTGTCACACCGGTCTGGTGTGGACGCGAACGCTGAACAAAACAGTGCTGCACTTTTATCTGGCCGGCATCAACAACCAGAACTTCCTCATGCGCGACCGCGAAACCGGATCGTGGTGGCAGCAGATTACCGGCAAAGCCGTTTATGGTCCGCTGAAAGGCGCCGCCCTCGAACTGGTTCCCAATGACGAATTGTCTTTCGGGCAGTGGAAGCAGGAAACCTCCGGCGGGCAGGTGCTAGCTCCGGTTGCACAAGACGCCAAAGAGTATGACAGCAAGTGGGAACCGAAAGTGGCCAAACTTCCTGTAGTGCTCAGCTTTCCGGGCAGCGAATTGAAATCTAGAGACGTAGTAGTGGGCCTCGAGATTGGCGGCGCGGCGCGCGCTTATCCCTGGGAGACGGTTGTCAAGCAATCACCGATCATCGACCATGTTCACGGCACGCCGGTATTGCTGGTCGTCGGTCCGGACGGAAAATCATTTCGCACGTTCGTCAGCCGGGTGGAAGATAAAGACGCGGAGTTCTTCTTGAAGGGCGATACGAAGGATTGGGCGCTGCTGGACTCCGCAACTGCCAGCGAGTGGAGCTTTCAAGGCTGCTCCACTTCCGGCGCTGCGCAAGAAAGATGCCTGGTGCGTATTCCCGCGCTGAAAGATTATTGGTTCGATTGGCGCAATTATCATCCGGACACGACCATTTACAGGCACTAGAGGGCACGAATCACCACACACGGGCAGGAGGGCTTTCATTGTCAGCGATTCACGCCATCTTCTGGGACGTGGGTGGAGTGCTCCTCACCAACGCCTGGGACCGCGTCCAGAGGATGAGCGCGCTGGAGCAGTTTCATCTCGATGAAGAAGAGTTTCATGACCGCCACGAGATGGTCATCTCATCCTTCGAGCGCGGCAAAATCACCTTGGACGAGTATCTCGATAGGACGGTGTTCTATCGCGCGCGGCCCTTCACGCGAGAGGCCTTCAAAGACTTCATGTTCTCGTTGTCGCAGCCTCTGCCGGATGTTCTAAACTTCGCCCGGACGCTTGCGGAGTCGAACAAGTATTTCATGGGCACAATCAACAATGAGTCGCGAGAGCTGAATCTCTATCGCATCGAAAAGTTCGGGCTGCGCCGGATTTTCCAACTCTTCGTCAGTTCCTGTTTCGTGGGCCTGCGCAAACCAGAAAGCGGAATCTATCGCCTCGCGCTGGAAATCACGCAAAGACCTGCTGCTGAATGTTGCTTCGTTGACGATCGCGCCCTGAATCTGGAGATCGCGGCGAAGTTAGGCATGCAGACGATCGAGATGCAGAACGTCGAGCAATTGAAGAAGGACTTGGAAAAGTTAGGCATGAGTCTTTGAGACCTTCGATATACCATCTATACTGAATCGTGCCGGGGCGAGCTGAGTAACTGACTGAGCCCGAGTTTGGAAAGATTGTGTATGTGGGGGGTGAATCCGAAGTTCGCAGGTATAAATCTTTGCGGTCCGATGGGCCAGTTGTTGTTCAAGGCTTATTGAGTATGCGTTTGTGGTCCATCCATTTCTGAGATTTGCCTTCCGCCGCCGCACTTGCATCGAAGACCATCCTACCTCCAACAAATGTCTTCAGGACGTGAACGTCGCGGATTCTTGCTGGAGCCATGGCAAAAATGTCGTCGCCCAGCAGCACCATGTCTGCTAGCTTTCCGGTCGTAATGGAACCTTTCTCATTCTCCTGAAACTCAGCATAGGCGGAGCCCATGGTATAGGCTTCGACGGTTTCGGCGACGGTGAGCTTCTGCTCGGGGAACCAGCCATCCGGATTCTTTCCGTCTAAGGTGGCGCGCGTGACGGCGGCGTAAACGGAGAGCATGGGATCGAGCGGAGCAACTTCCCAATCGGTGCCGAAAGCGAGGCGCACGCCGTGATCAAGGAATGTGCGGAAGGCGTAGGTGCGGCTGGCGCGGTCGTGGCCGATGTGCGACTCGGCAAAGCGGCCGTCGTCAATGGCGTGGTAGGGCTGAACCGAGGCGATCACATGGAGCTGCGCGAAGCGCTCGAAATCTTTGGCGGCCATGTGCTGTGCGTGCTCGATGCGGAAGCGGCGGTCGGCCTCGCCGTGAGCTTTGATCACATCGGAGTAGAGATCGAGGATGGTAGAAATGCCCTCGTCGCCGATCGCGTGAGTGCAGATTTGCAGGCCGGCGGCATCGGCCTTCATGTAGCGGTCACGCATGAGCGAAATGGGATGCATCTCATCGGACAGCAATCCGCGGTTGTTGCCCTGATTCAAAAACGGCTCATAGAAGTAAGCAGTGCCGGAACCGAGCGAGCCGTCGGCAAAAGCTTTCAGCGCACCGATGCGCAAGTACGGGCCGCCGAAGCCGCGGTCAATGCCGAGTTTTGCCTGATCCTCGACATGGGTGATGAGGGGCGCGGCATAAATGCGGGTGGTGAGTTCGCCGCGTCGCAATAGTTCGGCATAGACGGCGATATCTTCGTAGTCCGCAACCATGTGCTGCACGCTGGTCACGCCCACAGACGCCGCATAGGCCAACGCCTGATTGACGACCTTCAGGCGCTGGTCATGCGACAACGGCGGGATGACCTTGTCGATGTAGTCGGTGGCCGCATCTTTTAGAGCGCCAGTGGGATTGCCCTGCGCGTCGCGAACGACTGTCCCGCCGGGTGGATCGGGAGTCTTCGACGTGATGCCGGCGAGCCGCAGGGCAACGGAATTGGCCAGACCCATGTGCCCGTCATAACGGCTAACGAAGACAGGCGTATCGGGAGTGAGCGCATCGATCAGCTCCTTGGTCGGCATGTCGGGCGGATTCCACTTGGTCTCGTCCCAGCTGCCGCCCAGAATCCACTCACCCTTAGGAGTGGTTTTCACTCGCTCTCCAATGCGACGGGCAAATTCCTGCGGAGTCGTGGCGTCGTTGAGCTGGACGTTGGTCAACTGCATTCCGCCGGAGACGAAATGTACGTGCGCATCGTTGAAGCCGGGCAGCAGCAGTTTGCGTCCGGCGTCGATGACATGAGTGCGAGTCCCGCGCCAGGCGTCGACATCTTTATTGGATCCGACCGCGACGATGCGCTCTCCGAGCACCGCGACGGCCTGCGCGGTCGGGAGAGACTTGTCTACGGTCCAGATTTTGGCGTTAGTGATGATCAGGTCTGCGGCTGGCTTGGACTGAGCGAGGCTGACTGCCGCCAGCAGCAACTGGAAGACAATCAGATGCGCAAAGTGAGGACGCCAAATGTTTCTCATGATCGAGTGAGCTAAAAACTATAGCGCAATGCGAACTGCATCACGCGTGGCTTGGTCAAAGTGCTGCTAAAGGTGCCGAACACGGAGGAGGTCGCGTCCAATTGCCCGGTGCTCTGCGGCAACGGGGCTACGTCGAAACGAACTGCGTTGGTGAGGTTGAATACTTCCCAGCTGAACTTCAGACTTTGGGATTCTGTAATGGTCCACGCCTTGCTAAGACCGCTGTCGATGCCGAAAAATCCCGGCCCGCGGAATTCGTTACGCTGTCCCGACTCGCCGGGCAGAGAAAAACGAAACGCTCCCTGTGCCCCTACCGGGTCTTTGAACAAATCGGGATTGCCATTTTGATTGATGAAGGCGCCAGTCCGCGGTTTAGGGCCGCTCAGAATGGCGGTGGACGGCAGGAACCAGTTAGTGGGAAAACTGGTGAAAGTTTCAATCGTGGTGGGGAAACCGCTGGTCCAGCGGACCAGCCCGGACCACTGCCAGCCACCGATGAGCGCATTCAGCCAACGGCCTGAAGAACCAGCGAAAGCCTTTCCGCGTCCAAAAGGCAGCTGGTAGACCCAATTGGTATTAAATTGGTGGGTCGTGTCGAAATCCGACACTCCACGCAACTGGCCCGGTGACCAGGAATTGATAATTTGATTCGCCTGAAAGTAAGCATCGACCTCGTTGAT
>Ga0207684_10002109_pt1 | contig 20389 bp, 17 predicted proteins | sample KBSK5501metaG_FD_184342 | JGI IMG/M metagenome (GOLD analysis project Ga0207684, IMG submission 184342) | Corn, switchgrass and miscanthus rhizosphere microbial communities from Kellogg Biological Station, Michigan, USA - KBS K5-50-1 metaG... | ecosystem: Host-associated > Plants > Roots >...
CCACGGGATTGCTTCGCCGCGCGGTGTGGGGGCACCCCGCCGGAATCGTAATGCAGCGTATGCGGGCGTGGCCCGGACAGATTAGTGTGTGACTCACACATCTATTGGCTCCGGCAGGGCTGGTGATCACCGACCGGATGGCCGGCGCGATGGCCGAGGCGGGTGGCCGGCCGGAGTCGGCCGCGGCGGCGCTCTCCGCGCTGCGGCACTTCCTGGACCGGCCCAGCGTGGACCTGCTGCGCCAGGTGCTCGGGCTGACGTCGTCGGGCACGGTGCGGCTGATCGACAAGATGGCGGAGTCGGGTCACGTCGAGCGTGCGCCGGGGGCCGACCGGCGGTCCACGTCGGTGACGCTGACCGGCGCGGGCCGCATGGCGGCTGAGCGAGTCGGCGCGGCGCGGACGGGCGTGCTCCAGGGTGCGCTGGCCGGGCTGTCGGACGGAGAGCGGGCCGTGCTGCGCCAGCTCATGGGGAAGATGCTGGTCGGCATGATGCGGGAGCCGGGGGCGGTGCGGTGGGGGTGCCGGCTGTGTGACATCGGAGTCTGCCGGGGTGCCGAGGGCGGCTGCCCCGTCGGCAACGCCGCGCGCGAGCGCTACCTGTCCTGAGCCACCGGACCTGTCCTGAGCTACCGGACCCGTCCCTCTGCTACCGGCGGGCGGCGCGTTCCAGCGCGGCTGGCCCGGGGCCCGCGGCGCCCGCTGCCTCTTCCTCGTGCACGTACCGGCCGCCGCGCAGCAGCGACACGCCAGCGGCGACGACCAGCAGGCTGATGGCCATGCTGAACACGATCACCAGGCCGTGATGGAACGGCCCGGAGATCAGCTGCGGGAAGAACCGCTTGCCGGTCAGCAGCGCGACGTGGGTTGCGGGCAGGTGGGCCAGCACGCCGGTCGGGCCGAGCAACTGGGCAACCGGGTTGTAGCCAAGGAAGGCGGCGAACAGGCTGCCGACCGGCGGCAGCGCACCGATCTTGACCGCGATGACGTGCGGCACGCCCTGGACGGCGAGCCCGTGGGTGAGGGTGTTCGGCAACGTGGCGGCCAGGCCAGCGATCATCAGGGTGAAGAACACGCCGATGGAGAGCACGAAGCCGGAGTTCTGGAACGTGGCGAGCATGCCCGCGGCCGCGCCGCGCTGCCTGGCCGGGACGCTGTTCATGATCCCGGCCGCGTTCGGGGCGGAGAAGAGCCCCATCCCCGCGCCGGCCACGAAGATCAGGACGGCGAAGACGGGGTAGCCGAAGTCGGTGGGTATGAGCAGCAGGCCGCCGAACGCCACGGCGGAGACCAGCAGCCCGCCGGAGGCGAACCAGCGGGCGCCGTGCTTGTCCGACAGCCAGCCCGACACCGGCCCGGAGAACACGAACCCGCCGGTCAGCGGGAGCAGGAAGATGCCGGCCCACAGCGGGGTGTCCACGAAGGCGTAGCCGTGCAGCGGCAGCCAGATGCCCTGCAGCCAGATGATCAGCATGAACTGCAGCCCGCCGCGGGCGATCGAGGCGAGCAGCGTGGCGCTGATGCCGGCTGCGAAGGCCCGGATCCGCATCAGGTGCAGGTCGAACATGGGCGAGGGGACGCGCGTTTCGATGACGCAGAACGCCACCAGCATGGCGACGCCGCCGATGATCCCGGTCAGCACCAGCGGGCTGGTCCAGCCCATCGAGTGCCCGCCGTAGGGCAGCAGGCCGTAGGTGATCCCGACGAGCAGCGCGATCAGGCCGATGGCGAACGTGATGTTGCCCAGCCAGTCGATCCGGGCCGGGGTCCTGATGCCGATCTCACGCAGGCTGAGATAGGACCAGACGGTGCCGATGAGGCCTATCGGGACCGACACGATGAACACCAGGCGCCAGTCCACCGCGGCCAGCACGCCGCCCAGGATGAGCCCGATGAACATGCCCGAGATGCCTGCCACCTGGTTGATGCCCATGGCGGTGCCGCGCTGGTTGGACGGGAACGCGTCGGTCAGGATCGCCGGCGCGTTGGCCATCAGCATCGCCCCGCCGACCGCCTGGATCACCCGGAAGCCGATCAGCCACAGCGCACCGGATGGGCCGGCCAGCGGGTCGAAGGGCAGCGCGAGCGCGCCCAGAGCGAAGACCGCGAACCCGGCGTTGTACATCCGGACCCGGCCGTAGATGTCGCCAAGGCGGCCCAGGGTGACGACCAGGACGGCCGAGACGACCAAGTAGCCCATCAGCATCCAGAGCAGGTAGCTGACGTTGCCCGGGGTCAGCGGGTTCAGCTTGATCCCGCGGAAGATCGCCGGCAGCGAGATGATCACGATGGACGCGTTGACCGTGGCGGACAGCATGCCGAGCGTGGTGTTGGACAGCGCGACCCACTTGTAGTGGGTGCCGTGGCCTCGCCCGGTTCCCTGCGCGTGGGCGTTCGCGGACTCGCTCACCTGCCGGTGATCCCCTCGCCGAAGGCGGTTAATTGCTATTAGCAAACTAACAGAGAAACCCGGAGCCTGCCCACCGCCCGCTCGCTGGCCCTCACGCGGCCGGCTTGGCCAGTTCCAGCGCGGTGGGCGCGGCCGGGGTATCCGGGCGCCGCCGCGCCCGCGCCACCCTTCCCTGGACCAGCGAAACCGCCAGCGCGACGCCCGCCGTAAGCGCGAGCGCCGTGGCGAGGTTCGTGCCGACCATGTGCCTGGTGGTGGAGATGCCGGCGAAGTAGGCCGGCGGGATGAATGCGACCACGGCGCACCCGGTCATGCAGAGCACGAGGACCGCGGCGTCCCGGTGCCAGGGCCGCTCGCGTCGCCCGCGCAGCTGGGCGATCGCGAGCGCCGCCATCACCAGCCACAGCGGGATGTAGAACAACAGGCCAAGACGCTGGGGGAGTCGCTGCGCCAGCCAGGTGAGCACCACGACGCGGGATTCGTAGGCGCCCTTCGGGTGGCCGGCCGACTGCGCGTAATCGCCCAGGGTGGTGACGCGCAGCAGCTGAGCCTGCTCGGCCGACGCCTGCCCGATGCGGACGATGCTGCCCGGATGGGTCAGCAGGTAATGCAGCAGGTTGCTGTCGGTCAGCTGCCCGTAGTACCGGGGCAACAGCGGATCGGTGCGGACCGAGTCCTTGTGCCAGTAGTAGTGCCCCGCGTACTTGGCCCAGCTGGCCGGCAGCCCGAGCGCCTTCAGCCCGGACGGGGCGTTAGCGCGAGTGGTCACGATGTCCGTGAAGATCATGTCCACGGCCTGGATGTGCTCAAGCCGCTGGCCGTTGTGGCTGGTGTAGTTCCAGCCCAGGTACGTGGCGGTCAGCAGCGCGAGCAGCCCGGAGACCAGCAGCGCGGCCTTCGCCTCCCGGGTCCGGAACCGGCGCAGGCCGCGCCAGGGCCCCGGGCCGGTGCTGGCCAGGACCAGGGTGACGCAGATGGGCAGGGCCAGGATCAGGTACTGCTCCTTGGACAGGATGGCGAGGAAGCCCCCGGACCCGGCCAGTACCAGGCCGTACCGCGTGCTGCGCCAGCCCCGGCCCAGGTACAGCACCCCGGCGGCGACCAGCAGCAATCCGACCAGGGCGGCTGGTTCGCTGAACGGGCTGGCGAACACGTCGAAGAACGCCGCGTCCGCCACGATCAGCCAGACGGCCGCGGCCACCAGCAGCTGAGCCCGCAGCCTGATCCGCAGGCCCGTGGCCAGGCTGGCAATCCCGGCCGAGGCGAGCGCGCACATCAGCACGCCGAGCGCGATCAGGTTCAGGCTGCCGGGCAGGGCGAAAACCGGCGTCAGCAGTTTGGCCACGACCAGCGGCACGAGCTCGGATGACGGGTACGGAAGGCGCCCGTGGCAGGCCGTCTTCGGCACGTACTGGAAGTAGGCAAACCTGAAGAACCGGGGATAGCCGTGGGTGACCGGTCCCAGGCCCAGCCCGCACATGATCCGGGGGCCATCGCGGTTGTCCGCCTGGCCGACGGGCGTGGGCACCAGAAACCGGACGAGGAACAACACAAGTGAAACGCTGAAGATCGACAGCCAGCAGGCGGAGAGATGGGGCCGAAGCCGGCCGATGGAGCGGGCGATCCGGCCGCGGCCGCCCGGCGGCTTGGGGGAGGCGGCGGGCGAATCCTCGCTGGCCGCGGCTGGTCCCGGCGTGGCGGTGCCGGGACCAGTTGGGCCACCGTCCTTTTGATCGCTGCATGGTTGCGCCTGGTCCGTTACGCTGACGTGCGCGGCGGGGCCGTCGTCGGCAAGGTCGCGGCTTGCCGGCTCATCGTGGGGCACGAGGCACCTCGCAGCGTCCCGGCCATCCTATTCAGCGGGCTTGCCGCGCATGCGCATGTATGGGACAGCGCCATATCTGGGAGATCGCGCAGGACGTGCGGCAGGCCGAGGGCTCCCATGGCGTGTCTGGCGGATCCATCATGAAGCTCACCGTGACCAGCGCCCGCGATTCGTCCTTCGTTTGTGCCCCGGCAAACGGGAGCGGCGCGCCCGGCAGCGGCGCTCAGCCGGACGGGCGGCTCGGAGAGCCGCCCGTCCGGGCCCCGCACGAGCGCACGTGCACTCGGCGAGGGCTGCCAGTCGCTAGCCGGACGTAGGCTGGGCAGCCAGTATCTGGGACGGCGCCGGCGTGGGCAGCTGCGACAGCACCGAGGCCGGGAGCTGCGACAGCACCGAGGCCGGGAGCTGCGACAGCACCGAGGCCGGGAGCTGCGACAGCACCGACGTGGGCAGCTCCACCAGGATCCTGACTGGCAGCTTCACCAGGACTTTGACCGGCAGCGTGACCAGGACCTTGACCGGCAGCGTGACCAGGAGCGATGTTGGCACGCTTGCCAGCACCTGATCGGGGAGACCTGCCAGATTCTGCGGTGACGGCAGCGCCGGAAGGCCGAGCACCACGGCGCAGTAGTCGGGCACGTTCGCCGAGCCCCCCGCCGAGGCAACCAGGCTGGCGAAGGCGGAACCGTTTACCACGCTGCTGACCAGCGGGCTTGCCAGCAACTGCGGCACGCTGCTGAGGGGCACGCCTTGGCTGGACCCGTTCGCCTGCCCGGTGAGGAGCGCCTGAACCTGCGCGGCCAGGGACATGCACAGGCCGGCGAGGGTCGTGCCTCCAGGGACTGGTGCCGACGCCGTGGGTGACGCGGTGGGCGACGCGGTGGGCGACACGGTGGGCGACACGGTGGGCGACGCGCTGGGCGCGGGGGCCGAAAGCCCTGCCGACGCCTGGGCCGAGGCCTGGGCAGAGGCGCCAATCTGGCCTGAGGCCGCAGGCTGGGTGAGCGCGCCTGCGGTTGCGCGGGCGGTGGCTGAACCTGAGGTTTGCGCGGACCCGGCAGTGGCGGCGAGGGCGACGCCCCCCGCGGCGCTGAGAGCCAGCGCTACCGCGGCAACCTTGGTGGTCAGGAACTTGACGAGCGACGAGGTGATCATCGGTCCTCTCTGGGGTGCTGTGACACGGACGAGGTGATGGGCCTGGAAGGCAGCCACAGCCGTGTCCTCGCCCGCGAGCTCGCTGTCGCGTGCTGGTGCCGTCGCGGCAGCCAGCAACAGCGTCAGCGGATCCGGGGCCGTTTCCGTGCACGGCGAGCCACCATCAAGCAACCGCTCGGCGGCCCGCCGGCTGATCCGGCGTGGAAGGCATGTCTTCATCTCGTCCTCTTCAGCGTCTGATCACTCGTAGACGTCACTCTGTTTCGCCCTGTCACCAGATCGCCCTGCGCCGGTGACGGCCGAAGGGCGGCTCCGGGCGGTGTCTCGCCGCGGCCACTGGCCCTTGTCCCTGGCCTCGGCACCGCGGCTCCCGGGCGGGAATCCGCGGCCGTTTTCGCGTCCGCCTCAGCCAGGGCGCCTGCCTCTGCCAAAGAGCCCGCCTCTGCCAGAAAAGCGGCCAGCCTGCGCAACCCGCGGTGGGCAGCGGTCCGAACCGCTCCCTGCCGCTTCCCGAGCACCCTGGCGGCGGTGACCGAGTTCAGTCCCATCACGGCCCTCAGCAGGACCGCTTCCGCTTGGTCACGGGGCAATCGGGCAATGAGGCTGATGGCGGCGTCGGTTGAGAGCGACTCAAGCGCGCGATTCTCGGTGTCATCGCTGGCAGCCCACCACTCCAGGTATTCGGCGGTCACGGGGGCCGTCTGCGGTCGGCGGCGGAGCTGGCGAAGATGGTCGGTGGCACGATGCCTGGCGATCGTCGTAACCCAGCCGCGGAAGCCTTCCCAGTCCCCATGAAAGGTGTGCAGGTCACGCACAACGTGCAGCCAGGTCTCCGACGCGAGGTCTTCAGCCTCCGGCCCCACTAGGGCACGCAGGTAGCGGGTCAGCCGTGGCTGAATGTTCCGGTACAGCGCGCGGAAGGCATCCTCGTCGCCCGCCCGCGCCCGGGCGAGTACCGGACTCAGATCCGGTGGGCGCTCCCGGGATGGTGCCGAATTAGCGATAGCTTCACCCGCGCCACGTTGGCGCGAGTTTTCCTGCCCTGAGCAGAAAGGCAGCCCCATTCCCGGCTGGCCTGATTGCCCCGGCATTTCCAGGCCGTCCGTGACGGGAGATGGCGCGGGGATCCGGTCCATTCAAAAATCATGGGCAATACGAAGATCACCTGTCTTGGCGACGGCGACATGTCAGCAAAGGTTGCCAACGTCACAATAGATCGGTGTTCTGGCGGTACGGCCAGGGCGCGTTGCAACATGGGCGAAGCGGTTCGGCCGGGGCCGCGGGCAGCCCGGGCGAAGCGGTACGGCACGGGCGAGGAGCACTATGGCCGGTGTGGGCGTTCCAGGTGTTGAGGATGTGGCCGGCCCGGTCCAATGGCTGCGGGCGAATCACCTGTCTGGCGGGGCGGTGTCCGAGGTCTACTTGATCGCGGGCAGGCGGTCCAACCTCACGTGCCGGCTGGATTTCCCCGCTGCCGGCGGCACCGTCGGCGCGCCGAGCCCGCGGCAGTGGCATACCACGGGCTGCTGGAGCGGCCGTCAATGACCTGGGCACTGTCGCTGGACGGGCGGGACGGATATTTTCGTCGGGTGACCCCGGCCCGCAAACCCAGCGACCTGCGCGCCTCCGACGTTGACCGGGAACGCGTGGTAGCGGTTCTCGCGGAGGCGGCGGCGGATGGCCGCCTCACGCTCGACGAGCATTCAGAACGGGTTCACCGTGCTTACCAGGCTCGCACGCTGGGTGAGCTCGCGGGGCTGACCAGGGACCTGGTCCCTCCCGGTGCGGAACCACTGCGGGTGGATGACTCGCGTTCGGTGACCGCGTTCTTCGCGACCGCCCGGCGGGAGGGACGCTGGGTCCTGCCGGACCGGCTCTCGGTGACCGCCGTGGGGGGGCAGGTGGTTCTTGACCTGCGGGAAGCGGTGCTGCAGAGCCTGCATACGATCCTGCACGCCACCCTGGTCGGCGGCCAGCTGTACTTGCTCGTGCCGGGTGGGGTCAACGTGGTCGTGACCGCCGCGCGGCACTCGGGTCGGCTGGGCGCGGACCTGAGCCCCCGCCCCGCCCCGGCGGCCCAGGCCGCCGCACCGGGCTCGCCGCTGATCGAGGTCCGCGCGTTCAGCGTGGCCGGGCGCGTCCGGGTGCACACGCCCCGCCGGCCGGGCGGCCGCTGGCGCGGCCGCTCCTCCCGCCGGCCCGGCGGGCCACGGTAGCTCTGGCAACGCGCCGCGGGCTCGCGATTGTGGTGGTTGCCACGACCACCACATTCTCTTGTGCTGGCTGCCAGAACTACCACGTACGAGTTCGGCTCAGGGGCACCGAGCGCGGTGCGTCGCGTAGATGATCACCGTGGCGTTGTCGAACACCCGCTGGTAGCGGCCGGGGTCGGCGGCGAAACCGGCCAGGTTGGCGCCGCCGTTGATCTTGTACAGCACGATGTAGCGAACATCCTGGCTGACCAGGATGTTCGCGGACTGGCAGCTCTGCGGGTCCCGGAGGACCTCCGCCGAATCGAGCAGCGGGGTCTTGCCCGCGGTGGGCAGCGAGCGCGGGTGCGCTATCCGGTAGGCCTGGTAGGACTGCAGCCCCGTGTAGCCGCCCATGGCCAGGACGCCCCGGTTGGTGACGCCCGGGTTCATGTTGGGCGTCGAGATGATGTTGCCCCCTGTGTTGTGCTCCGCCAGCCACTTCCCGGCGGCGGCCACCGGACGGGTCACGATCTGGCCCGCGGACCGGTCGCTGGCCGCAAACGCGTGGCCCGTCTGCCAGACCACCATGACGCCGGCCAGCACGGCGGCGGTCGTGGCCGCTATCGCCAGCACGCTCTCCTTTTCCCACCCCCGCGCTCTGCTTATCCCACCCCCGCGCTCTGCTTGTCCCGCCCCCGCGCTTCGCGCCCGCCCCCACTCGGCGCCCGCCCCCGCTCGGCGCCCACCCCCGACCTGCGAACTCGGCCGGCGGGCGAGCAGCGCGCGCACGATCAGGCCGGCGCCGAGTGCGGCGGTGACCGAGAGGGGCGCCCCGAGGTCGCGCTGGAAGCGCTGGGGGAATCCATCCACCGCGGTCCGGCTGCCGAGGTACATGATCAGGAACCAGCCAAGGACGGTGAGGACGGCGAGGACCTGCGCCGGCTTGGCGAGGTTGCGGAGCCCCGCGGCCAGGGCGGCCACGCCGATGAGGCCGAGCCACACTATCGGGGGCCCCAGTTCCTTGAGCACCCCCCCGGGGCCAGGGGCGGCCTGGCTGCCGAGCACTATCGACACCGCGCTCGAGGTGGCGGCGTGGTGGACGGCGACGTAGATGTAGACGCCATAGCACGCGGACAGCACCGCCACGCCGACCAGGGACACGAACAGGGCCCGGGCCTCGCGGCCGCAGCGCTGGTACATCAGGTACGGCAGGCAGGTCACCGCGACCACCACCAGCAGCACGACCAAGTACAGCGTGGCGACCGAGTGGTAGAGCACAGGAGCGGCACCCACCACGGTCACCAGGACGACCGACCGCCAGGACGGGGACTCGTAGAGCGTGACCAGCGCGGCGACGGTCATGGTCAGCAGGAAGAAGGCGGAGATCAGGTCCGGGTAGCGGCCCTCGGCGAAGCCGTTGTACGCGCCGGTGAGCACCAGCCCGGACAGCGCGGCCGCGCCGAGCCCGTACTCCCACCCCCACAGCCTGGTGGCCAGCGCGTACGCGCCCAGCGAGGTGACCACCACGAGCATCGGGGCAAGCACCGGGAATAGCTGCAGCGGCGGGAGGGCGGCGAACCGGCAGATGACCGCGGTGAGCGAGGAGAAGCCCGGGGGGTAGATCAGGTAGCTGTTGTACTGGCCGTGGGCGAGCAACTGCTCGGCCATGACCGCGTGCGAGAACTGGTCACCGCCGCGGATGTACGGCCAGTCGTGCTGGACGACGCCGGAGTAGGCGCGGAGCGCGGTCAGGACGAGCACGACGGCCAGCCCGCCGTCCCGCACCAGGGGAAGCGATAGGCCGAACGGCCGGGGCGCCGCCGCTGGCCGAGGCGACGTGGGTTCCGGCTTGACCGCGGGCTGGGCGGGCGCGGTCGCGGTGGGGGCGCGGGCGCCCGCCACATGGGCGGCGCCCGACGGGGCCTGCGCACCTCCGGGTGGAGCGGGCTCATCCGTGCTCGGGCCGCGCCCGCCGCCAGACGGGGACGAAGGTCCGCTCTCGGGTGCTGGCCCGGGCCAGGCCATCAGGGCCCCGCCGGCCAGCAGCGCGACGGCGATCACCACCAGCAGCAGGACCGATGGGCGGCGCTCCGCCATCGCCACCAGCGCCAGGACGAGAGCCGCGGCGATCAGCGCGAGGACGCGCGGATCGCGAGCCGGGGCCGGCAGCGGGAGCAGCGAGGACGCGGACCCCGGTGCCGGGCCCTTGATACGGAGTACGAGCAGGCCGGTGCCGAACACCAGGAGCACCGACACCAGCGCGACCCAGAGCGTGACACCTGTGCCAGCGGCCCGCGCGATGATCACCGTGATGGCCGGCACGGACGCCATCGACACCGCGGTGGAGTACGCCAGCCGTTCGGCCAGCCCGCTGGTGGGACGGAATACGGCGGCCCAGAAGTACCCGGGCAGCACGGCCGCGGCCGTCGCCGCCAGCACCGCGCGGATCAGGTCCGCAACCACAAAACACCGCCGAACACCGAGTCGGACTGCGAGCTCGTTCCGAAGCGCGCAGCTAGCGAACACCGAAGAAGACGCACCGTACCTTATGCGGTCAACGCCTGAGAGGCAGCGGATTGCCGCACAAGTTGCCAGCTAGTGCCGTGACAGGCGACGTTTCTTGATGCGCGCCCGGTAGGACCGGCAGGGCAGTCAGCTGGCCGAGTCGAAGTTGACGGAGCTGTAGGCGCGCAGCTTCCTGAGCTGGTGCTCGCTGGTGATCGTCCGGATCGTGCCCGAGCGCGCCCGCATCACCAGCGAGTGGGTCATGGCGCCGCCGGCCCGGTACCGCACCCCTTCCAGCAGTTCCCCGTCGGTGACGCCGGTGGCGGCGAAGAACGCATCTTCCGAGGCGACCAGGTCGTCGGTGGTGAGCACCTGCTTCAGGTCGTGGCCCGCGTCGATGGCCCGCTGGCGCTCGGCGCCGTCACGCGGGGCGAGGCGGGCCTGGATGGTCCCGCCCAGGCACTTGATCGCGCATGCGGCGATGATGCCCTCCGGCGTTCCGCCGATGCCCAGCAGCAGGTCAACCCCGGTGCCATCGCGCGCCGCCATGATCGCGCCGGCCACGTCGCCGTCGGTGATGAGCTGGATCCGGGCGCCCGCGGCACGGACGTCGGATACCAGCTGGGCGTGCCGCGGCCGGTCCAGGATGACCACGGTCACGTCCTGGGCCGAGCAGGCCTTGGCCTTCGCCACCTTGGCGATGTTGTGCGCCACCGGCGCCTCGATGTCCACCACGTCGGCCGCGGCGGGGCCGGTGACCAGTTTGGACATGTAGAACACGGCGGACGGGTCATACATCGAGCCGCGGGCGCTGACGGCCAGCACGGAGATCGCGTTGGGCATCCCGTTGGCGGTCAGCCGGGTTCCGTCGATCGGGTCCACCGCCACGTCGCAGGCGGGACCGCTGCCGTCGCCGACCTCCTCACCGTTGTAGAGCATGGGCGCCTGGTCCTTTTCGCCCTCACCGATCACCACCACGCCGTTCATCGAGACCGTGTTGACGAGCATGCGCATGGCGTGCACGGCGGCGGCGTCGGCGCCGTTCTTGTCCCCCCGGCCCACCCAGCGGGCGGCCGCCATCGCGCCCGCCTCGGTGACCCGGACAAGCTCCAGGGCCAGGTTCCGGTCCGGGGCCTCCATGGCAGGCTCCGGGGCCCCGGTGAGCGTGGGCCCGGGCTGGCCCGGCATGGCAGCTGTGTGATCCTCCATCACGGCGGGCGCCTCCCGTCGAGAGCCAACAACGTCTAGAAGGGCGCGCTGGGCTCGCCCGGTGCCGCTCCTCCCGGCCCGGCCGGGTCCGGCGCGGCGGCCGCAAGCCGCGCCCGGGCACCTTCCAGCCAGTCCGAGCAGACGGCGGCCAGCCGCTCCCCCTCTTCCCAGAGCTCCAGCGACTCCTCCAGCGTGAGCCCCCCGTTCTCCAGCCGCCGGACCACCTCGGCCAGCTGGTCGCGAGCCTTCTCATAGGGGACCGGGGAGGCAGGCTCAGTCACTGTGCCAACCTAGCCGGCGGCACCCCGGCAGGCCCGCCAGGTCCGTCCCGCCCGGGGCCGTCGCCCCGATCATGACTCCGGGACAATGCGGGCTCCCTTGCCGGCCGCGACCGCCTTCTCCGCGGCGACCGCGAGCTTCTCCGCCCGCACAGCGAGCTGGTCATCGGCGAACCGCAGCGTGAGCCGTTCCCGCGCCGAAACGTCGGCGGCGCGCCGGACCACGCCGCCGTCCAGCCGCTGGACGATCGCGTAGCCCCGCTGCAGCGTGGCCGACGGAGCCAGGGCGAGCAGCCGGGCGCGGAGGTGGCCGACGTCGTCGGCTGCCCGGGACAGTCCGGCGGCCAGGCAGCGCCGGGCACGCTCGGCCAGCGAGGTCACCTGTTCCTGCCGGCGGTCGATTTCCCGCCACGGGTCGGCCAGCACCGGCCGGGACCGCATGCCGTCCAGCCACGCGCGCTCGCGCTCCAGCCGGCCCTCGACGATCCGGCGGGCCCTGGCTCGCAGCTGGGCGATGAGGCTCAGCTGCTCAGCCACGTCGGGCACCACCCGCCGGGCGGCGTCGGTCGGGGTGGAGGCGCGCACGTCGGCGACCAGGTCGAGCAGCGGGGTGTCCTGCTCGTGCCCGATCGCGCTCACCACCGGGGTCCGGCAGGCGGCCACGGCGCGGATCAGGGTTTCGTCGGAGAAGGGCAGCAGGTCCTCGATCGACCCGCCGCCCCTGGCGATGATGATTACGTCCACGGCGGGATCGGCGTCCAGGCGGTGCAGCGCGTCCACGATCTCCTCGACCGCGAACGAGCCCTGAACGGCCACCTGCTCGACGCGGAACCGCACCACGGGCCACCGCAGGGCCGCGTTGCGCTGGACATCCCGCTGGGCCGCCGAGTCGCGCCCGCAGATCAGGCCGATGCAGCCGGGCAGGAACGGCGGCGGGCGCTTGCGTTCGGCCGCGAACAAGCCCTCGGCCGCGAGCGAGCGGCGCAGCCGTTCCAGCCGCGCCAGCAGCTCGCCGATGCCCACGGCCCTGATCTCGACCGCGGCAAGGGAAAACGAGCCACGCGCGGTGTTGAAGTCGGGCTTGGCCCACACCACAACCCGGGCGCCCTCGCCGGGCGGGGGATCGGCCGATTCGAGCACGACGCGCTGGCAGATCACGCGCACCGAAACGGCGGCCACCGGATCCCGCAGGGTGAGGAACGCGGTGTTGCCGCGCTTGGTCAGCTCGGCTATCTGGCCCTCGACCCAGACCCGCCCGAGCCGGCCCACCCAGTCACCGACCAGGCGCAGCACCGTGCGGACGGGAACGGGCGACTCCGCGCTGGTCTGCAGTGGCATGGCGGCACCCAGGCGACGTTGTTCGGTGTCCGTGTCGGGCTGCTCTACTCGGCGGTGATCTTGGCTAGGCGCCGTTCGAACAAGGTGATCACGTTGTCCCGGCGCGCGTGAGCCTTCTCATAGGCCAGCAGGGCGCGGAGCGTCTCGGCGTCGAAGCCGCGCAGCCTGGCCCGCAGCGAGGGGAGCGTGAGGTCGTCGTAACCAGGCAGCGGCGGCGCGGCAGGCGGCGCGGCGGGCGGCGGCGCGGCGGGCGGCGGCGCGGCAGGCGGCGGGGCGCCCTGCCCGGTCCGCGCAGGGCGCCTCGCCTCGGTGACCGTGGCAGTGGGGCTGGCCGTGACGCTGCCAGGGTGACCCGGCGGAGGGCGTTCGGCTGCATGGTCGTGTGAATTGGCCCCGTCCCGCGCGAGCGGGACGGCGTCGCTGCGGGTGCCGTCGAGTGAGTGCCAGCGAAGCTGGCCGAGGGCCTGAGCCTTGATGGCGGCGATGTCGGGTGGCCAGCCTGTTGCCGTGGCGCGGGCCCGAACCTTGTCCGCCGCTAGGAGCAGTTGGCCGACACCGGCGAAAACCGCCCGCAGCATCACCGCCGGGGCTTCTTTGATGCGGTCGTTTACCTGCTGCGGGATGGGCATGGTGATCTCTCCCTGGAGTGAGTGCCCGGGCGCCTGCCGTCCTGCTCGGGCCCCCCGCCGGGGGCGGCCGATGCCCACGTACCTGAATTCATTCTCCCTTCCAGGCCCGTTCACCGCAGCACCGCCCCGGAGTTTGCGCAAACTCGCCGCGAGAACGGCGGCGCGCAGCGGCGCCGAAACCGCCAAGCCCCAGCCCTCACCCGCCGGGTGACCCAGCCATTTCACCGTGCTGTCATGCGTTTGCGGCCGGTGACGAAGGCCAGCCCGTACAGGATCCCCGCCAGAATCAGCAAGAACTGGTAGCCGGTGATCAGGGACAGGTACTCCAGCGTCCCGCCAACCATGGCGCCGAGAAGGTTCGCGGCGAAGGCCGTCCCCGAGCTTTCCACGCCGGAGAACCGCTGGGCGAACACCAGATTGGCCAGGAACACCGGGGCGAATGCCAGCGCGCTCGCGGCGAGGAACCGAGGTGCGATCGGCAAACCAAGCAGGGACTCCTGCGGCACGATCCAGGCCACGGCGAGGGCGGCGATGAGCGCCCCGTACAGCACGATGGGCGGTGGCAGCCGCACCCATCTCGCCGTCTCGACGGCCAGGTATACGGCAACCAGGACACCCGCGAAGACCAGCGAGTTGACGAACCAGGTCGTGCCGAACAGCAGTGCGAACTGCACGATGCTCTTGGTCTCAAGCAGCAGGAAGGCGGCGCCCATGAACGCGAGGTCTGGGTAGGAGCGCATGCGTGCGAGCCGTCCGCCGGCGCCCCGGACGAGCAACAGCGAGACGAGCAGGATCGCCCCGAGCAACAAGAGGTAGCTGCCCGGGATGCCCGGGCCCGGTAGGTAGGGGAATGGGCGGTTGTCGGTTGCGGGGGCCACCCGGGTGCCGTGCCAGAAGGCGGCGCAGTTCGGCACCGGGCCCGCCGGGTGGACGGTGAGGACGGCCATCCTCCGGCCTTGGACAAGCCCGCCAAGTTGCACGCACGGATCGCGGTGGAAGACGTCTTCGATCGTCGTCGCGTACCTGTTCAGGACGAAGGGCGCGTAGTAGTTGTACATCGCGAACGTGCCGCCCGGCGCGAGGTGCGCCCGGGCCGCCTCGAGCGCCTCGTACGTGAGCAGGTAGCTCTCCAGGCGGATGGCGGACTGGCCGGCCAGCGCGGTGAGCGAATCGGGCAGTGCGTAAAGGATCAGGTTGTAGTGCTGCGAGGTGTCCTGCAGGTACTGGCGGCCATCGCCCACATGCGCGGTGACTCGCGGGCTCTGGTAGGGGTGGGCTGGGTGATGTTGCCGCCCGATCTGCAAGATCAGGGGGTCGATCTCGACCGCGTCGACATGCCTGGCCCCTTCCCGCAAGGCCACAGCCGCGTCATTCCCGTTTCCCGCGCCGATGATAAGGACGTTGCCCAGGCTCGCGCGGGTGACGTGCTGGTACGGGTAAAGGTAGAACTTCAGGTGCCGCCGTATCGCCGAGAGTGGGTGGATGCCCTGGTAGGGAATGTTGTTCGCCGAGATGAACAGGACCGAGTTCCCGTGCCGCTTGGTGATGGTCAGCTTGTTGTAAGGCGACCACATCTGGTGCGGGCTCAGCGACTGGGTCCCTAGGAGTACGACCACCACGCCGAGGGCCGCGACCTGCCAGAGGCGGACCTTGGGCACGAGCACGACCGCCAGGCCGCACGCCGCGATCACCCCCCAGGTCAGCGGCGGCTGGTCGAGGAAGGACAAGAGGGAGAACAGCACTATCCCGGCGATGCTGCCCAGGATGTCCAGCCGGTACGCGCTCAGCGGCCGGAAGCGGATGAAGATCCTGGCGACACCCTGGCCGAGCCCGGCCATGACCGCGACGGTGAGCAGGAAGACCACGGCGAAGCTGACGGGCTGCGGCAGCGCGCGCGATTGCCCGACGCCGGAGAACACCAGCGGCCCACCGGTACTCGAGTGCAAGATGACCGGGAACGCGAGGACGAACGCGACGAGCGCCAGCAGTGCCAGCGGCGTCCAGCGCAGGTAATCCCGGCTGGATGCCGCGTTCAGGAAGCCGATCCCGATCCCAAGGAAGCTGGCCAGCAGCACAAAGTTGGTCGCTTCAGTCACATAGACGTTGTTCGCGGTGATCCAGCGGATCAGCGCTAGCTCCACAAAGAGCATCAAAAAGCTGGCGAAAGCAAGCCTCGTTTGATCCCAGCGCTCGGTCTTAGGCAGGCTGGCTCGGTCCGCCCCGCCCGCACCGTCCGCCCTCCCTTCCTTAGCGCTGGCCGCTTCAGACAGCTGACCAGTATCCACCCCGTTACCGTACAACCCCGACGTATCACGCCGCGTGGCGATCCGGGCGAGGCGCGCCAGTTCAAGATCCCTCGGCAGGCCCGGCGGCCGCGGCGCGCGTGACCAGCCGGGCTGGCCAAGGCACGTGCGTGGCCACAGGTGCTGGGCCGCACGCTTGGTACGGTGGGAGAGTGATCGGCGCAAACACACCGGAAGCGGCTGCCCCCAGGCGGGCCGCCCGACGGGTCCTGCTCGCCAAGCCCCGGGGGTACTGCGCCGGGGTTGACCGCGCGGTGCAGGCCGTCGAGGTGGCGCTCGAGATGTACGGTGCGCCGGTCTACGTGCGCAAGCAGATCGTCCACAACACCCACGTCGTCGCCGGGCTGGAGAGGCGCGGCGCGGTCTTCGTCGAGGAAACCGACGAGGTGCCCGAGGGCGCGGTGATCGTGTTCTCCGCGCACGGCGTCGCGCCACAGGTGCGGGAGGACGCCAAGAAGCGCGGCCTGCGCACGATCGACGCGACGTGCCCGCTCGTCACCAAGGTGCACAACGAAGCACGCCGCTTTGCCGCCCAGGGCTACGACATCCTGCTCATCGGGCACGAGGGGCACGAGGAGGTGGACGGCACCACCGGCGAGGCGCCGGACCACATCCGCCTGGTGGACGGCCCGGCGGCGAGCGACCGGACCGAGGTGCGGGATCCGGCCAAGGTCGCCTGGCTGTCCCAGACCACGCTGTCGGTCGACGAGACCCAGCAGACGGTGGCCGCGCTCCGGAAGCGGTTCCCCCTCTTGATCGACCCGCCCAGCGACGACATCTGTTATGCCACGCAGAACCGCCAGGCCGCGGTCAAGCAGATCGCCGCCCAGTCGGATGTCGTCCTCGTGGTGGGCTCGCGGAACTCGTCCAACTCCGTGCGCCTGGTCGAGGTGGCCCTCGACGCCGGGGCCGGTGCCGCCTACCTGGTGGAGGACGCGGCGGCCGTCCAGCCCGGGTGGCTGGCGAAGGCGGGCACGGTGGGGCTGACCAGCGGGGCCTCGGTTCCCGAGGATCTGGTCGAGGGCGTGCTGGCCCGGCTTGCCGGATGCGGCTTCACCGATGTTCAGCCCGTCGAGGCGGTTCCGGAGCGGATGCAGTTCGCGCTGCCGCACGAGTTGCGGCAGCGGCCCGCCCGGCGTTAGCAGGCGCGGGCCGCCCCGCCCGGGCGGAGCCCGGAGGGCGCGGCCTGGCGGGACGGCGGAGATCACGGCGAAGGTCGCTGACGCACTGCCGCAGGCCGCGGCGCCAGGCGATGGCCACGGTCAGCAACAAGCCCACGGCCAGCCACGGCGCAAGGCTGACGAGCACGACCACGCCGCCTGCGACAACGGATAGGACCAGGCTCCCCTGCGCGGTCGCCGCCTCGACGAAGATCAGTGCGCCCGAGAACAGCAGTGGCAGGGCGAGCACCACGATCAGCAGGTCCGCCGGCGTGGTGTACCGCGCGGCGAGCGCGCAGCCAAGCACGAAGAACACCCCGGCCACCACCGCCAGGCCCAGCCACGAGGCCGCCAGCAGGCCCACGGTGAACACCACGGCCATGCCGATGACGGCCCCGCGCCCGGTCAGCCTCGCCGCGGTGGGGGTTGCTAGCTTGGCCGGCGCGCTAGCCGGCTGCGCCATTGAGATGGGTCATGACCAGTTCGGGGGGTTTGTTCCCGCGGTCTGTGCCAGCCCCGCTGGGAAGTTCGGGTACTGCCTCGGTGGGCCCGGGTCCCTCGGTGGGCCCGGGTGTGGCCGCGCTGAGCCCGCGCCCGGGCTCCTCGGGTGCGGCCAGGGCGGTGAGCTCGGGCGCGGACAGGGCGCGGCTGGTCTCCTCGACCAGCCGCGGTACCTCCTGCTCGGTGTCCACGATGCCTAGTTCGTGCAGCCGCCGGGCGCTCACCAGGACGCGGGTCTCCAGCGAGCCGACCGTCTTGTTGTAGGCCGTCACGGCGCTGGTGAGCGCCTTGCCCAGCTGGTCCACCCGCTCGCCCAGGCCGGAGATGCGCTCGTAAAGCTCCCGCCCGGCGTCGAACACCGCGCGTGCGTTGTCGGACAGCGCGGCCTGCTGCCAGGCGTACTGCGCCGTGCGCAGCAGCGAAACCAGCGTCGTGGGCGTCGCCATGTGCACCCGGTGGGCCACCGCGTACTCCAGTAGGCCAGCGTCGCGTTCCAGGGCCGGCGCGAGGAACGCCTCGCCCGGGATAAAGAGCACCACGAACTCCGGCGCCGGGCTGAGCGCGGCCCAGTAGGCCTTCGCGGCGAGGCGGTCCACGTGATCCCGCAGGTGGCGGGCGTGCGCGCCGAGGCGCGCGTCGCGCACGGCGTCGTCTGCGGTCTCGGCCGCCTCCAGGTAGGCGGCCAGCGAGACCTTGGAGTCCACCACGATGTGCTTGCCGCCGGCGAGGTGAATCACCATGTCGGGGCGCTGCGTCCCGTCGCCGGAGGTCAGGCTTACCTGCTCGTCGAAGTCACAGTGGTTGCTCATCCCGGCCAGCTCGACCACCCGGCGCAGCTGCATCTCCCCCCAGCGCCCGCGCGCCTCCGGCCGCCGCAGCGCCGTGACCAGGGCCTGCGTCTGGATCTTGAGCTCATCCGAGCTCCGCCGGGCGATCGTTACCTGCTCGGTGAGCGCGGCGTGGGATCGCTCGCGGGCCGCGTCCGAGTCGCGCAGTTGCGACTCCACCCGGGTCAGCGTCTCCTTCAGCGGCCCCACCAGGCCCTCGACGGCCGCCCGGCGCGCCTCAAGCTCGCCGGCGGCCTTGGCGTTCGCCGCGCTGAGCCGCCCCTCCGCCATCTCCAGGAACTGCCGCGCGCTCGCGTCGAGAGCCTGGGCCGAGAGGGCCTGGAACCGGTCGGCGAGCTGCCCGTCCACCAGCGCGGTGCGCTGCTCGGCGGCCCGGGCGCGCTCGTCGGCCGCGCTGGCCCGGGCGGCCAGGTCCTCCCGCGCACCTGCCTCCTTGTTCCTGGCCAGCAGAAAGCCCAGCACAGCGCCCAGGAATAGGCCGATGACCATGGTGAGTAGGGAGATCACGGTCATATCTGAATACTGGCAGCGAGGACCGACAGTTCCCATTCGCCACGCGGGGGCCCGCATTGGGAGCAAGGGTTGGGGTGTGGTTGCGTACTGCATGTTGATGGCCCGCCGGCGTGTGGCGCGGCGCCGCGGCCGGCGACGGTGGCCGGGGCCGGAGCGGGCCGGATCGTGCGGCCCGCGCGGGCGGTCACTGGCCGTGCCGGGTTGCCAGCGCCGGTGCCATCACATGGGCGGGACCGCGCGCTGCGGTGCTGCCCTGAGCCATCCTCGGCACCTAGACTTCCCGGGTGAGCTTGTCCATCGGCATCGCCGGCCTGCCCAACGTCGGCAAGACCACCCTGTTCAACGCGCTGACCAGGGGCGGCGCGCTGGCGTCGACCTACGCCTTCGCGACCGTCAAGCCCAACGTCGGCGTCGTGGACATCCCCGACCCCCGCCTTGCCGTGCTCGCGCGGCTGTACGACTCCGCCAGGATCGTTCCGGCAACGGTCCGGTTCACCGACATCGCCGGCCTTGTCCGTGGCGCCTCCGAGGGCCAGGGCCTGGGCAACCAGTTCCTCGCCCACATCCGGGAGACCGACGCGATCTGCCAGGTCGTGCGCGTGTTCACCGACCCAGACGTCAGCCACGTGGACGGCGACGTAGCACCGCGGCGCGACGTCGAGACGATCTCCATTGAGCTGATCCTGGCCGACTTGCAAACGCTGGAAAGGGCCGTGCCCAGGCTCGCCAAGGAAGCGAAAAACGCCAAGAGTGCAGAACGTTCCCGCGCGGCTGATGCCGCCGCAACCGCACAGCGGTTGCTCGACGAAGGCATGACGTTGTTCGCGGGCGCCGCGGGAGCCGGATTGGACCTGGCAGACCTGCGCGACCTGCACCTGCTCACGGCCAAGCCATTCCTGTACGTGTTCAACTGCGACGCCGAGACCCTGGAGGACGCGGCGAAACGGGAGACGCTCACCGCGCTGGTGGCGCCCGCCGAGCCGATCTTCCTCGACGTGAAGACCGAGGCGGAACTCGCTGAGCTGCCGGAGGAGGACGCGGCCGAACTAGCGGCCGAGATGGGCCTGGGTGAGCCCGGGCTGGCGCGACTGGCCCGGACCGGGTTCCGCACGCTCGGGCTGACCACGTTCCTGACCGCAGGGCCCAAGGAGACCCGGGCCTGGACGATCCCGATCGGGGCGACGGCCCCGGAGGCGGCCGGCGTGATCCACAGCGACTTCCAGCGCGGATTCATCAAGGCGGAGATCGTGTCCTACGACGACCTGGTCGTGGCCGGGTCGGTGGCGGCGGCCCGGGCCGCCGGCAAGGCCCGCATCGAGGGCAAGGACTACGTCATGCAAGACGGCGACGTCGTGGAGTTCCGCTTTCAAAAACGTCAGGGCACAAGTTAGCGCTGGACGACCTGGCCGCCCGTTCTGCGCGGACGCGCCTGCCCCGGCATCGGCCGCAACTGCAATCGACCGGTTCAGTGTGATACTGCCGTTGGCCCTCGTCTGCCGGGTCGTATTCCTGCTGGCAGGTCGG
>Ga0207684_10002110_pt1 | contig 20381 bp, 25 predicted proteins | sample KBSK5501metaG_FD_184342 | JGI IMG/M metagenome (GOLD analysis project Ga0207684, IMG submission 184342) | Corn, switchgrass and miscanthus rhizosphere microbial communities from Kellogg Biological Station, Michigan, USA - KBS K5-50-1 metaG... | ecosystem: Host-associated > Plants > Roots >...
ACAACGACACGGTGCTGGCGTTCAACAAGTCGGGCAAGGAGATCGTGCGCATCCAGGTGGAGGAACCGATCTACGTCCGGCCGGCGGAACGCGTCACCTGGCTGTAAGAAGCTAGGCGGAAGGGAGGGGCTTCACGCCCCCTCCCTTCCGATCCCACGCTGCTCTAGCTCCACTGCCTGATTCCGGTTTTTCTTTTTATCCTCCAATCTTTACGTCGATGAAGAAATTTTCATAGTTTCTTCATAAAGCATTCATGTTGACCGGTTAGACTCACGTTCAAGACAGACACGCGCGCATCTGCTGATCGGAGAGGGCAAATGAACAGAGGTTGTTAAAGGAGAACATCATGGCACAATTATCCCCGCTGACATCCAGTCATCAGATAAAAAAGAGCATGATCTCTCACAGACTGAGCCGAGAGGCCGATACTGCAGTTACAGACAGCGGACGGACCCAAGGTGATGGGGAGCAGCAGCACGATGAGGAGTATGACGTCCTGGTAGCCAGGAAAGCGTTCGAGCTATTTGAACGCCGGGGCGGCGACCACGGCCATGATGTGGACGATTGGCTGGAAGCCGGCGACTGGTGAAGGGAGAGACGTTCTAGGAGAAGGTCCTTGCGCGGATACGTCGCATGCGAGTCCAGATTGTCAGAGCCGGAGAAGGAGGCTAGAATATCGGCAGGAGGTCGCATGCGGATTCTTATTGTCGAGGATGATCTCAACTTGGCCCGGTTTATTCAGAAGGGCCTGCAGGAGGAACGGTACGCCGTGGACGTGGCGGGCGACGGCGAAGAAGGCTTTTTGCTGGCCAGCGTCAATCCCTTTGATCTGATCATCCTCGATATCATGCTGCCCAAGATGGACGGCCTTGAAGTGTGCCGCCGCCTGCGTGCCGAACGGAAAGCCATCCCGATTCTGCTGCTCACTGCTCGGGAGTCGCTTGAAGACAAAGTGGCCGGTCTGGACACCGGCGCCGACGATTACCTGGCCAAGCCCTTTGCGTTTGCGGAGCTTCTGGCGCGCGTACGCGCCCTGTTGCGGCGTGGAGGCGCCTTGCCGGCCGGCCGGCTCAAGGCCGCCGATTTGGAACTGGACCCCGTCTCGCATCGCGTCTGGCGGGCGGGCCAGGAAATCAGTCTCACCAACAAGGAGTTCGCGCTTCTGGAATACCTGCTCCGCAACGCGAATCAGGTGTTGACGCGCACGGCGATCGTTGAGCACATCTGGGACATTCATTATGACTCCATGACCAACATCGTGGATGTCCACATCAGGGCTTTGCGGGCCAAGGTGGATCGCAACTTTTCCCCGCCGCTGATTCATACCATGCGAGGGGTCGGATACGCGCTTAAGACGGAGATGGACTGAACCATGCCCTCCTTCCGGAGCCGGATCCGTCTCTCATCTCTTCTCCTGATAGGCCTTTTGCTCGTCACCTTCAGCCTGCTGCTCTATGGAGGACTCTCCATCATTCTGCACCGGTATCTGGATGCGCGGCTGTTAGTCCTAGGTGAAAATTGGGCGGAATTCATCGAGGAGACCACCGGCACGCTGCCGGAGTCCGCCCATCAGAACCCGGCGGCGGGTATCCGCGACCAAGACAGCGAAGAAAACCGTGAAATGCGCGAGATGGCGCGTTCGATCATGGTTCTCTCGACTAGCGGGACCGTCGCGTGGAAGGGACCGGCCGCCCAGAGCCGCCCCGCGCTCTCGCCGGCGACGTTGGCGACGGTCCTTCGCGGCTCGACCGTCTACGACACGATCGAGCCGGCCGCTGGGCCGTCCATCCGTCGGATATCGTTGCCGGTGATTCGCGGCGGCAAGGTCAAATATATCCTGCAGACCGAATCCACCATGCGCTTCGTGGAACATACGCTGCAGCAACTGGCCATGCTGCTCGCGGTGATCTCCGCGACTGTTCTTGCTATGGCTTGGATGGGGAGCCGCTGGGTGGCCAACGAAGCGCTGACCCCTGTAGAGGCCTTGAGCGTCACGGCTGAACAGATTTCCGGGGCCTCCATCAAGGCGCGGGTTTCCCTGAACGCGCCGTACGCGGAGTTTCAACGATTGGCCCAGGTTTTCAATGCCATGCTGGAGCGCTTACAGAGCGTGCTGGAGGCACAGCGCCGTTTCATGGCTGATGCCGCGCATGAATTGAAGACGCCCTTGACCGTCATCAAAGGCAATGTCGAGGTCACGCTCGTGAAAGAGCGATCGACCGAAGAATACCGGGAGGTTCTCATCGGCAATCTTGCACAGGTCGAACGTCTGATCGCGCTGATCCGCCCCCTGCTGACCCTAGCTCGGTTCGCCGGCGAGCATCCGCCGATTCACCTCCAACCCTTCGCGCTTGAGCCCCTGCTGAAGGAGTTGACCAGTGAGCTTGGGGTGCTGGCGGAGGATCGCAAGATCACGCTGACGCTTGATGCGCATCCGGTACCTCCAGTCATGGGAGATGAAGGATGGCTACGGCAACTGTTGCTCAACCTGTTGGACAATGCGCTCCGCTACACGCCTTCGGGGGGAACGGTGACGGTGTTGCTTGGTCATGGGGGCGAACAGGTGGTCATCGCGGTCAAGGATACGGGACAGGGGATTGCGCCGGAACACGTGCCTCACCTGTTTGAACGTTTTTACCGGGCTGAGCAGGCGCGGGACAGGGATTCCGGCGGCAGCGGCCTGGGCCTGGCGATCGTGAAGGAAATTGTCGCGGCGCATGGCGGGACGGTCCGCGTGGAGAGCAATGTGGGCAAGGGGTCCGTCTTCACCGTCGCGCTTCCAGTTGCCGATCTCCAGACCTGAACGTGACCTGCCCCTTCCTGCCGGTCCAGGTTTGACGTTCGCAACTGCCCCGGGCTCGGAGCCCGGGGCAGAGGATAGGAGAGACGCTGTTTCTTGATGGTCTCGGGTCGCTCGCTTTTCGCGAGAAGCTAATTCGCTTTGTTGATCGAGTAGGCATAGCCCTGAGGTTCCACTTTGGCCATGATTTGATCGCCGACTTTGGGCCGGGTGTTCATACGCGTCCGCTCATCGATCTGAAAGTGGACTTTCTTGCCCGAGTGATCCTGCACGACGTAAATCTTACCGTCGATCTTGAGTAGTTTACCTGTCACCACCGGAGCGGGAGTTCCACCCTGAGGGGCAGTATTTGTCCCTTCTATCACTTTCAGGGGACCGGAACCCGGCAACGGGCCGGTTGTGTCAGCGGCGTATGACGCCCCCGCTGTTCCCACCGCAAATAGCATTGCAATTACGATCGCTCCAGCTTGTGTATTCATAGGTCCTCCTTTTCTGGACTGTGCCGAAGGCGCTCTCCTTCCCTGAGTACGAAGGTTACTCTGCCAACATGAGACCCGCATGAATCCGGCGTGAAGAGTTATTAATGTTCGGTCCATTATTGAACAGGCATGATGGGGAGGATACTACCATGAAGAATTTTTCACGCATGTTTCACGGAGGTTTCATGTTGGCGCTGTAGCCTTTGTCATAAGAAGAGAGGAAGCTGCGATGGACAATACGACGAAGCTCGAAGTCATCCGCGAATGGATCGATCCGGAAGAGCGCGTGACCGTGGACTTCGACGACGAAAAAGATCTGGAAGCCGTGGTCACAGGTTGCACCATCGATCATGTGGATCTGTCAATCCAGACCCATTTCCCTCACCTCAAGCAAACTGTATGTATCCCCCTGAATGACGTTGCGCTAACAGAGGACCCGTCGCATTACACTCGCGACCCGGAGAAACCACTCCGGTACGGCCGCTTGAAGCTGGTGATTCATCAAAAAAGACTGCAATGGATATGAGTGGCGATTACCGTAGTGGAGGAGAGATTCTCTGAGGAGTGACCGGACTGATGGCATGCCGCCGAGATGGGTGATGCGAGCCTTTCATGAACAATTCTTCATGTCCGATTCATCTTTCTTTCATGCGCGGCTGCTAGGCTGACTTCAGACAACAGGAAAGGAGGCGCGCCATGTTTAATCCCTTGACGACGATGATCGCTATGTCGGTCGTGATCCTGGGAATTTCTATCTGGGCGATGGCGACGCAAGAGGGTGAAGATGAAGATAGGGAAAGCGAAGATTACAGCTATTTCGCCACGAAGGAGCAACAACAAGCGCGGGAGGAATCGGACCGTTTCCGGCATGCGGCGTAAAGCATTCCGGTTCTGTGCGGATCTGTTAGAGAACAGGTTTTAGCAGTTCGTTGAGGCGAGCGGCGGCGTCGGCGGGGGGGAGCTTGGTGACGGTGCCGGTGCGGCGCTCTTTCAGTTCGATCTGGCCTTCTTTCAACCCTTTCTCCCCGATCACCACCTGGTAGGGACAGCCGATCAGGTCGGCGTCGTTGAACTTCACGCCGGGGCGCTCGTCCCGATCGTCCAGCAACACGTCGATCCCAACCTTCTCTAATTCCGCTTCCAGCGCGAGGGCTACATCCAGAGTTTGGCCCTTGTCGGCGAGCAGCAGGATGTGGACGTGGAAGGGCGCGATCGGCGCCGGCCAGATGATGCCCTTCGAGTCATAGTTCTGCTCGATGGCGGCGGCGGCGGTCCGCCCGATGCCGATGCCGTAGCACCCCATCACGATGGCTTGATCCTGACCCTGCTTGTCGAGATACGTGGCCTTCATCTTCTCGCTGTACTTGGTTCCCAGCATGAAGACGTGGCCGACCTCGATGCCGCGGACGAGCCGCAGCGGCTTGGCGCAGCGGGGACAGGCGTCGCCCGCCGTGGCGTTGCGCACCTCGGCGTGTTCCACGTTGGCGGCGTATTCGCACGCGTCGCAGACCGCGATGCCGTCCTCGCCGGTGTCGGCCAGGACCATGAACTCGTGCGAGAAGGTGCCGCCGATCAGGCCCGTGTCGGCTTCCACCGGGCGATAGGTGAGTCCGCAGCGCGTGAAGACGGCTTTGTAAGCCTCGTACATCTTCCGGTAGCTTTCCTTCGCTCCCGTTTCGTCGGCGTCGAAGGAATAGGCGTCCTTCATGATGAACTCGCGCCCGCGCATCAGCCCGAAGCGCGGACGGATCTCGTCCCGGAACTTGGTCTGGATCTGGTAGAAGTTGGCGGGGAGCTGCCGGTAGGAACGGACCTCGCGGCGGACCAGATCGGTGATGACTTCTTCGTGCGTGGGTCCCAGACAGAAGTCCCGCTCGTGGCGGTCCTTGAGGCGGAAGAGCTCCTTGCCATAGAAATCCCAGCGTCCGGTCTCCTGCCAGAGCTCCGCCGGCGCGGCGATGGGCATGAGAATCTCCTGAGCGCCCGCCCTGTTCATCTCTTCGCGGACGATGCGTTCGACCTTGCGGATCACGCGCAGGCCCAGCGGCAGGTAGGTGTAGACGCCGGCGGCGACTTTGCGGATCAAGCCGGCCCGCAGCATCAGCTTGTGGCTGACGATCTCCGCTTCCCCCGGATCGTCCCGGAGGGTGGGAATCAGGAGCCGGGACTGGCGCATTACCTAAGCCAGAGATTGAGGATGTCGTTGCGGAAGGCGAAGAGCATCAGGCAGATCAAGAGGAAGAGGCCGACCTGCTGGGCCACCTCGCGGCTGCGGATGCTCAAGGGCTGGCGTTTGACGGCTTCGATCGCGAAGAAGGCCAGATGGCCGCCGTCAAGAATCGGAATGGGAAGGAAGTTCAGCACGCCGAGGTTGATGCTGAGGATGGCGATCAGGAAGATGTAGTTCGAGACCCCCTGCGTCGCGGCGTCTCCCGAGATTTTCGCGATGGTGAGCGGGCCGCCGATGTTATCGGCCGAGATCTCGCGGGTGATCATCTTGGCGATGCCCACCAGGGTCAGCTTGGTCCAGCCCCAGGTGGCCTCCAGCCCGTCCACTGGAGCCATCAAGACATTGTCGCTCTTCCTGATGGCCTTGCTCGCCTTGGCGATGCCGATCTGCCCGACTTCGATCACGGTCCCGTCCGCCAATTTCTCCTTGCGGGCGGACGGCGTGATCGTCAGCGTCTCGGTCCGTCCCTCGCGTTCGACGACGACCGACAGCGGCGTGCCGGGGCTGCGCTTGACGATGTCCGTCATCTCGTTCCAGGTGGCGATGCGTTTGTCGCCGATCTGGATGATCCGGTCGCCCTGGTGCACGCCCGCGGCCTCGGCAGGCGATCCGGACACGACCGACTCCACGTTCGAGGCCAGGTCGGCGAAGGACGGGACGAAGAGCGGGGCCCCGGTGGCGAGCCATATGGTGAAGATGAGATAGGCCAACAGCAGATTGAAGACCGGCCCGGCCGCCACGATCGCGGTCCGCTTGAGGAGCGGCGCGTGGGCGAACGAGCGCGCCTTGTCTGCCTCGCTCACTTCGGGATCGCTCAAGTCCTCGCCCAGCATCTTGACGTAGCCGCCGAGCGGGATCGCCGAGATGACGTATTCGGTCTCGCCGATCTGCCGCCCGGCTAGTTTCGGGCCGAAGCCGATGGAGAATTTCAGGACCTTGACGCCGCAGCGCCGGGCGACCCAGAAGTGGCCGAATTCGTGGAAGGCGACCAGCGCTCCCAGCGCGATGATGAACGCGACGGTATAGAACCCGTAATGTTGAATGGCCTGCATGACGTCCCTAGTGTACCACAGAAGCGGGTGCGACTACCTCACCACAGCACTCGCCGCGAGCGACTCCACGATTTCGCCGGCCTTGGCCCGCGCCCACGTGTCCGCGCGCAGCGCGTCCTCGATCGTCGAGACTTCCACCGGCTTGTGCGCGTCCATCGTCCGGCGGATCGTCTCGGCGATGCCGAGGAAGCCGAGCTTGCGATCGAGGAAGGCCTGCACGGCCACCTCGTTGGCGGCGTTCAGCGCGGCGGGCATCGTGCCGCCGATCCGCAAGGCTTCGTAGCCGAACTTGAGGCAGGGGAAGCGATTGTGATCGGGATCGAAGAACGTGAGCGTGCCGATCTGGGCCAGATTGAGGGAGGGGAGATCCAGCGGGATGCGTTCCGGGTAGTTCATCGCGTAGGCGATCGGCGTCCGCATGTCGGGGAGGCCAAGCTGGGCGATCACCGAACGGTCCTGGTACTCGACGAGCGAGTGGATGATGCTCTCGCGGTGCACCACCACCTCGATCTTCGAAGCGGGGATGTCGAAGAGCCACCGGGCCTCCACCACCTCCAGCCCCTTGTTCATCAGGGTAGCCGAATCGATGGTGATCTTGTCGCCCATCTTCCAGTTCGGATGCTTGAGCGCTTGCTCGACCGTCACGCCGCGCAGCTGCTCCTTCGTCAGATCCCAGAGCGGGCCGCCCGAGGCGGTCAGGATCAGCCGCCGGATGTCTTCCATGCGGTGCCCTTCCATGGATTGGAAAAGCGCGCTGTGCTCGCTGTCCACCGGGAAGATCCGGACGCCGCGCGCTCGGGCTTCCTCCTGCATGAGCTTGCCCGCCATCACCATCGGCTCCTTGTTGGCCAGGGCGATGAACTTGCCCGCCCTGATCGCCGCGAGCGTGGGCACGAGCCCGGCGCCGCCGACGATGGCCGAGATGACGAGATCGGCTTCCGGCAGCGTCGCGGTCTGCGCGAGCCCGTCCGTCCCGCTCAGGATTTTTGTTTTCAGTCCTTTGCAGCGCGCGCGGAGCCGCTCCGCGGCGGCTTCGTCGGACATGGCGACGACGGCCGGCGAGAAGGTACGGACCTGCTCTTCGAGCTTGTCCACGTTGGTGCCGGCCGTGAGCCCGATCGCCCGGAACTTGTCCGGGAATTTGGCGATGATGTCGAGCGTGTTGGTCCCGATGGAGCCGGTCGAGCCCAGGATGACGATTTTTTTCATACGATCAGGGGGTCCGTACAGTCAGGAAGTAATAGTAAATGACCGGGGTCGTGAAGATCAAGCTGTCCACCCGGTCGAGCACGCCGCCGTGGCCGGGGATGATGCCGCCGGAATCCTTGACGTCGGCGCTGCGCTTCAGAATGGACTCGCAGAGATCCCCCAGCGGGGCCGCGACGCCCACCAGCAGACCGAGCCAAAGGGCGTCCGCTGCGCTCAAGGACTCCAGAAACCACGCGCGGCACGCGAACGCCGCCGCGACGGACCCGAGCAGGCCTCCGACCGCGCCCTCCCATGTTTTTTTCGGGCTGATGCGGGGAGCCATGGGATGCCGTCCCCAGAAGGAGCCGACGTAGTACGCGGCGGTGTCGTTGGCCCAGGTCACGAGGAACAGAAAAAAGATCAGGAAGGAGCCCTCGGCGAATCGGCGGATGAGGATCATGTGGCCGAGGAGCCAGGCGACGTAGAAAATCCCGAAGGCGACCACGGCCGTGTCCAGGAATCCGGATTTGAGTTCCCGTCCCGCCAGTACCTGGCTGAGCAGAATCGCCATGACGATAAAGCTGATCGTTGCCTGGTCGGGCAGGAGGCCGGGGATGGCGAAGCCCGCTGTGACCAGCAGCCCCAGCCCGAGTCCAAGACCCAGAGGCGGAGACCAGGGATTAGGAAAGTGGAAATGGTAGTACTCATATTGGGCCAGGAGAATGCCGGTCGCGACGAAGATGGAGAACCACACCGGCGGCAGGTGGCGCACCAACAGATAGAAGAGGGGAAAGAAAACCAGGGCCGAGTAGACCCGCCGGCGATCCACTAAGCGGACCTTTTGCCGACCTTCTCGTCCGGATGGTCATAGAGCTGATCGCGGGTTTGGCCGAATCGCCGCTCGCGCCGCTGATAGTCGTGCAGGGCGAGCAGGGCCTCCCGCCGCCGGAAGTCTGGCCAGAGGGTAGGAGTGAAGTACATCTCGGTATAGGCGAGCTGCCAGAGCAGGAAGTTGCTAATCCGCGTCTCGCCGCTGGTGCGGATCAGGAGGTCGGGGTCCGGAAGCCCGTGGGTGGAGAGATAGCCTTCCAGCAGGTCTTCGTCGATCCGGTCAGGCGTTACGACGCCGTCTTTCACGTTCTGGGCAAGCCGGCGCACGGCGTCGATGATTTCCGAACGTCCCCCGTAGCTCAGCGCGACGGTGAGGTTGAGCTTATCAAAGTGAGCGGTCGCCCCCTCCACTTTCCTGACCCACGCCAGCGCCGATTCCGGCAGGGTGCTGACCCGCCCGATGGCCCGGAACCGCGTTTCCTTTTCAATGAGGGCTTCCATCTCTATCTGCAGGTAGTGCTCCAGCAGCATCATGAGCGCGTTGGTTTCGGCGACCGGACGCTTCCAGTTCTCCTGCGAAAAGGCGTAGATCGTCAGCGCGCGGATGCTGAGGTCCCGGCAGAGGGTGATCATCTCCCGGACGGACGTGATCCCTTCGGTATGTCCAGCCATCCGGGGCAGCCCGCGTTGGGCAGCCCACCGGCCGTTCCCATCCATGATGATGGCGATGTGTCGGGGGAGCAGGTCGGGAATCAGAAGCGACTGGAGCTCGCCGTCTGTCAGATGTTCAAGCTCGGCCGATGTTCCCTTGGTCATGGGGGGAGTCTACAGAGGAACCCCGATATTGTCAAACGGTCCGGAGCACCCGTTTCGCCATGATGACACGCGATGATGACATCGGTTGCCTCCTGTGTCGATCGGGTTTATACTCCGCGCAATCTTGCGAGGACGAACGCGCCATGGATGTGCTGAAAGAGATGCGTCGCGACGGGCACGAGCAGGTGGTGTTCTGTCAGGATGACGCCGCCGGCTTGCGCGCGATCATCGCCATCCACAGCACGGTTCTCGGACCGGCCTTGGGCGGGGTTCGCATGTGGCCCTACGCGTCGTCGGACGAGGCGCTGCACGATGTCCTGCGGCTCGCTCAGGCCATGACATACAAGGCCGCGGTGTCGGGGCTCCCGCTCGGCGGCGGCAAGGCTGTCATTATCGGAGATCCCAAGCGGGTCAAGACGGAGGATTTGTTGCGGGCGTTCGGGCGCGCGGTTGAGGGGCTGAACGGCCGCTATCTCACGGCGGAGGATGTCGGGATGACTGTCGCGGACATGGAGATCGTGCGCAAGGAGACCAAGCACGTCACGGGCACTTCTGAAAAGAAGGGCGGCAGCGGAGATCCTTCCTATCTCACCGCGAAAGGCGTGGTCTACGCCATCGAGACCTGTTTGAAGGAAATCTATGGCGATCCGTCGGTGCGGAACCGGACGGTGGCGATCCAGGGCGTGGGGAAAGCGGGCTACCACCTGGCGGAACTTCTGGCGACGGCCGGCGCCCGGCTCATCGTCGCCGATACGGACTCGCAACGGGCTATGCTCGCGCGACGCGAATTTGAAGCGTGGCGCGTCGAGCCGGATGAGATTTTACAGGCCGAGTGCGATATCCTCTCTCCTTGCGCGCTTGGCGGTGTGCTGAATCGAAAGAGCATCCTCAAGCTTCGCTGCCGGGCGATCGCGGGCGCCGCCAACAATCAATTGGAAGATCCGAACGATGCCGTGCGACTCGAGGAGCGCGGTATTCTCTACGCGCCGGACTACGTGGTGAACGCCGGCGGGATCATCAACATCCTGGTGGAATTGCAGGGCGGCCGCAAGGGATACGACCGAGTCAAGGCCGAGCGGCTCGCCAAGAAAATCCCGCTCACGCTCCAGGAGGTCTTCCGCAAGGCGCGCGCGCAGGGCATCACGCCGGCTCAGGCCGCCGACGAACTGGCTGAAGCCCGGCTTGATGAAGCCAGAGGTCGGCCGACAAAGAAGTCTGCGCGTGCCCGCAAGACTCGCCGCTCCCCCTGACGTATTCCGATGGGACGAGCCCTCTTCGCCGCAGGTTTGAGTTTGGTCCTGGCCGGGCTCGGCCACATGTTCCTCGGTTTATGGCGGGGTCTGTGGTTTGCTGTGCCCAGCATGTTTCTCCTCTACCTCTATTGGATGGAGCAATGGGAATACGCCGACGTGGTCTTCCTGTCTCTGGGGATTTTCGCGGCCTTCGACGCCTTCTCCATCGCCCGGCGTGGGCATGGCATCATCTGATGCAACCAAGCCCGGCGTTCTCGTCGCGTACGACGCGATGGCTGCGCACGGACAAACTCTTACCCTCATCGCCGATCTCGTGGAAGAAGGCTTCATCACCCATCCTCCGCTGGGCGGGGAAGTGCTGCTCTTCCAGCATAAAAACGGGACGCTCGGACGGACGATGACCGGCGGCGACGGTCGCGCCTTGCTGTCCTTCGTGCCACGAGCCATGGGAGTCGAGAAGGTGACGGTGCGAGTGGTGGACAGTCGGCGGGTCGCCGCGCCGGAGGCGACGGCTTGGCTATTTGTGTGGGATCGTAGACGTCCGATCGTGATCGTATCGCTTCCCGCGCTGGCCCCTCCGGCCCGCAGGGATTTTCCGCTGCCTGGTTCGAGCGACCAACTCCCCGGACCTGACGGCGGCGCCGTCCAAGCGCTCATGACTCTGGCTCGGCGTGCCAACCTTATCTACGTGACCCCGAAGGACCGGCTTAAACTTCCGGAAGTCAGGCAATGGACGGACCAGCATCGGTTTCCAGCCGGTCCCATCTTTCCGCTCAAGCCGAGTCCCCAAAGGCTGGTTTCTGAACTAGAAACGTGGCGGCGGGAGGGGTGGACCAATATAAGAGGGGGGATCGTCGGGACGGCGGAGGAAGCGAAGGCGTTGGTTGAGAAAGAATTCAAGGCGGTCGCCGCGCCGACCGTTTCGTCCAAGGAAAAATGGCCGGACAAGACCGTGACGACAACAGACTGGAAGGAAGTAGCCAAACAATTGAGTTGATGGAGGCATTTATTTAATGTATCGGTTTATATTTTTGGGACTGACGCTCGTCCTGGTTTTTCTGCTCGCATCCGTTTCCCCTCCCGTTCTGTTGGCCCAGCACCATGACCCTGCGCCTCAGCCTTCCCACCAGCACAGCACCGCGACTGCCGTTCCGCAGTGGGATGGCTCGCCGGAGGGCAAGGCCTATTCCGAGTTCAACCACCACATGGCCGGGGTGTTCGTGCTGCTCATCGGCCTGAGTGAGCTGCGTGGAGCCCTGGGCGTGGCGATGCTGGCCTGGTCGCGTTTCCTGCTGCCCGTCGCGATGCTGGGGGCGGGAGGTTTCCTGATGATCTGGAGCGACCATGACGCCTGGCCGATCGGCTCGCTCAGCTTTGCCCAAACGTTTTTCAGCGACGACTTCGAAACCGTACAGCATAAACTCTACGCGATCCTGCTCTTGGAGGTGGGGTCCATCGAGTTCCTCAGGCGGATGGGCCGGATCAAGCACATGGCTTGGGGAATTCCGCTTCCTCTGTTCGCCTTGATCGGCGGCATGATGTTGTTCCTCCACAGCCACGGTATGCATCCGTCCGCGCACAAGATCGCGTTTCATCACAGCGTGATGGGGACGATGGCCATCCTCGCCGGCGTCTGCAAGATCACCGCGGGGTATAAATCGCCGGGCGTCGGCTCTGATGGTGCAGGGCGTTCAGCCTGGGCATTCGCCTGGTCTGTTCTCGTTCTCTTGATCGGGGTAGAATTGCTCGTCTATACGGAGTAAAAAAATTGACCTTGGGAGGGTGGCTCCTTTATTATGGGGCACAGGAGTAGGAACCCCTTGTGACACGGTCCAAGACCTCCTTCCGCTGCCAGCAATGCGGGTATCAGTTCCCGCGTCAGTTGGGGCGCTGTCCCGAGTGCAAAAGCTGGAACAGCATGCAGGAAGAACGGGCCCCCGAGGTCGGGAAGGGGCGCCCTCGCGGAGTGGCGACTCAGACCGGCCCGCTCCCGCTGGCGGACATCGAATCCGGCAATGAAGCGCGGTTTCTGACGGGCGTCAGTGAGTTCGACCGGATCCTGGGCGGCGGCGTGGTGAATGGCTCGGTGATCCTGATCGGCGGCGATCCCGGCATCGGTAAGACCACCCTGCTGCTGCAGATTCTGCCACGCTTGGCCGACTCCTCCGGCCGTGTCCTGTATGTTTCCGGCGAAGAGTCGCCGCGCCAGATCAAGATGCGGTGCGAGCGGCTGGGGATCGACTCCGACGCGCTGCTGATTTTTCCAGAAACCAACCTGGAGGAAATTCTGAAGACCACGCAGTCAGTGGCGCCGGCGGCGCTGGTCGTGGATTCGATCCAGACGACGTTCACGGGTCTCCTCACCTCAGCGCCCGGCAGCATCAGCCAGGTCCAGGAAGTGGCGGCGCAATTGATGTTTTACGCGAAGCGGAGCGGGACGCCGGTTTTCCTCATCGGGCACGTGACCAAAGACGGCGCGATCGCCGGCCCGCGGGCGCTGGAGCATATCGTGGACACCGTGCTCTACTTCGAAGGAGACAAGGGCCACGCCTATCGGATCCTCCGCGCGGTCAAGAACCGGTTCGGCTCCACCAACGAAATCGGCGTCTTCGAGATGACGGATGCCGGACTCAAGGAGGTTACCAATCCGTCAGCCTGGTTTCTGTCGGAGCGTCCGCAGAAAGCGACCGGCTCGGTGGTGGTCGCGAGCCTGGAGGGCACAAGGCCGATTCTCATCGAGCTGCAAGCGCTGGTCTCGCCCACGAGCTTTGCCATGCCCCGCCGGATGGCGAACGGCGTGGACGGCAACCGCATCGCTCTCCTGGTGGCGGTGATGGAGAAGCGGATGGGGCTGAATCTCGCAGGGCAGGATATTTATGTGAACGTAGTAGGCGGACTCAGTATCGATGAGCCGGCGTTGGATCTCGGCATCGTCGCGGCCGTCACCTCCAGTCTGCGGAACCGGCCCATTGCTCCCACGACGGTCGTGTTCGGGGAAGTGGGCCTGGGCGGGGAGGTCAGAGCGGTCGGACAAGCCGAGGCGCGCCTGCGCGAAGCGGCCAAGCTGGGCTTTCGGCGCTGCTTGCTACCGGAACGGAACCTGGTGAAAATGCCGCCGATCGAGTCATTGGAACTCATCGGAGTGGCGGAAGTGGGGCAAGCCCTTGACGCCGTGCTTACCTAACCTCCGGACGATCCTCGGCGTTGGCATCGGCCTGGCGCTGCTGGCGGGATGCGCGCGGGCGCCGATCGTGCCGACCCCGCCCAAGCCGACGGCGGTGACGGCGGAGGAATTGGTGACGAAGCTGCGGGAGCGCGAGGCCGCCGTCCGAACCCTCAAAGCATTGTTCGCGGTGGAAGCGAGCGGAGGGCCGCTGAAAGCCACGCAACGGATGGAGGCAGCGCTGATCTATCAGCGTCCCAGAACCATTCGCCTGCAGGGCTTCGCCCGGATGGGATTTCAGCTTTTTGACCTGACGCTTGCCGATGGCCAGTACCATTTGGTGTTTCCCATGCAGGGCAAATCACAGAAAGGATCGGTCTCCGAGTTGGACCATAAGCCCGGCATAGGCACTCCGATCATTCTGGGCCTGCAGGCGACGCTCGGCAGTTTGGACACTGCGATTCTGCCGACCGATCAGGTTTCTCTTCGCGAGGAGAAGGGTCAATACGTGCTGGATGCGACGTCCATGCAGAACGGGGCGACCGTGGCGCGCAGGCTGTGGTTCGATCAAACCACGCTGGAGATCGTCCGCCAGGAGGTATTCGATGCGAACGGCATTGTGCAGGCGACGATGGTATATCAGAACTATCGCGCGGTCGGCACGACCTCGGCCGGTCCTCTGACCTGGCCTTCCCGCGTGCAGGCGGAGGACGGCCTCGGTCAGGCCAAGATGGTGCTGACCTTTCGCGAGGTCATTCCGAATCCGGCATTGACGGCGGAGGATTGGGGATCACCGGTGGGCTCGGAGCCGGCGGGCGAACAGCCCGCCCCGAAGAGGGAAAACTGATGCGGCTGTTGGCCATCGAAACCGCCACCTCGGCGCAAAGCGTGGCGCTATTTGAGGAGGACAGGCTGCTTGCCGAAATCTCCTATGAGGCCAAAGCCCATAAAGGCGGGCTGCTGCTGCCCGCTGTGGATCGGCTGCTGAAGCAGGCCGGTCTTGCCGCGAAGGATCTCGGCGCCGTGGCGGTTTCCGTCGGACCTGGATCGTTCACCGGATTGCGTGTCGGGTTGGCGACGGCGAAGGGCCTTGCCCTTGGAACCGGGGCGATGCTCGTCGGAGTGCCCACACTGGAAGTACTGGCTGAAGGCTATGCGGTCCCGGACGTCACGATCTGCGCATTGCTGGACGCCCGCCGGGGCGAGGTGTTCATGGCTTTGTTCAGGCGGAGGGAGACGCACCTCGAACGGTTGAGTCCCGATGCGGTGCTGACTCCTGAAGTGGTGAAGTCGATGCTGGCGCGTGCCGAGAGCCCGGTGCACCTGATCGGTGACGGCGCGGTGCGCTACCGCGAACGATTTGAAGCGATGCTCGGGGACCGTGTGTGCATGACCGAGACGGGGCTCCAGACGATTCCCTCCGCCGCGGTGACCGGTCTGGTGGGTCTTCAGCAACTCGCCGGCGGGAAGCGGCCGGGTGCGGTCGTGGAACCGGTGTATCTGCGCAAGGCTGAGGCGGAGGTGAATTGGGAAAAGGGCCTGCTGAAGCCGCCGCTGGCCCGCGTGACGCGATGATCGAATCCGGCCAGGCCATACTGTCGCCGATGCAGGAAAGCGACCTCGACGAAGTCCTGGCGCTCGAGCGGATGTCGTTCACCGAGCCCTGGACAAAAAAAATGTTCCTCGGCGAATTGCGAGGCAACGCCTTCGCGACCAATCTGGTTGTTCGGGCGGGGGAGGTAGGGTATGGAGAAAGCATTGCGGTAGGCGCGCTCTTGGGTTACATCATGTTCTGGGTGGTCTTCGAAGAGCTGCACCTGATGAATCTGGCGGTCCGTCCCGACGCGCGGCGCTGCGGGATCGGCACGCAACTGGTCCGCCACGCCCTGTCGGTGGGGGCGGACCGCGGCGCCCGGACGGCGCTGCTGGAAGTACGGGCCTCGAACCAGGCCGCTGTTCTCATGTATGAAGACCTTGGCTTCACCAGAAGGGGCGTCCGCAAAGGGTACTATGACCATCCCCGCGAGGACGCGGTGATCATGACTTTTCTCATGGAAAAAGGAGGAGTCACGATGCTGAACGAAGATCCGGCAATCTTGGAATTGGTCCGCAAGGAACACCCCGAGTTTAAAGCGCTGGAAGAGACCCATCAGCGGCTCGAGGACCAGCTTGGCGTCCTCGCCAAACTGCATTTCCTGACACCCGAAGAAGAGCAACAGAAGAAGCGCATCCAGTTCGACAAGCTTGCGAATAAAGACAAGATGGCGGCCATCGTCCGTCGCTTCAAACAACACCGTTCCCTGGCGGCCGGTCCGTCCTCCTGAACGTCCTCATGAGCGCCACTGCGGCAGACGTGCAAATGGGAGAGCCCGTCCGCACGCCCTTACAGCGCCACGTCTCCGACCTCAAGCGGCGGCTCTACTGGTGCGGGGCGACCTTTCTGGTGGCGTGCGTGGTCACATTCCCATACGCCGATGCGATGATCGCCTGGCTCAAAAAACCGTACCCCGACGATCTCATCTTCTATGCTCCCACCGAGGCCATTTTCGCCGCCATCAAGGTGGCGCTGCTGGGCGGCATCACGCTTACCATGCCGGTGATCCTCTACCATCTCTGGAAGTTTTTCGAGCCGGCCTTGATGCCGGGCGAGCGGCGGTGGATCGTGCCGTTCCTGGCCGTCGCGTCGGGGTTCTTCGCGATGGGCGTGGCCTTCGCTAATTTTGTGATCGTCCCGCTGGCTCTCCACTTCATGCTCCAGTTCGGCGTCGACCGCGCGTTGGTGCCTCAGATCGGCGTGGGCTTTTACGTGGACTTCAACGTGAAATTTCTGCTCACGTTCGGGTTCGCGTTCGAACTGCCGCTCGCGATCACGCTCCTGTCTCGGCTGCGGGTGATCACGCCGGACCTGCTGGCTCGGTATCGCAAGCACGCCATCGTGGCCAACCTGATCCTCGCGGCGATTCTCACGCCGACGTCGGACCTCTTCAACCTGCTGCTCATGGCGGGGCCGTTGATCATCCTGTATGAAATCGGCATCGTCAGCGCGCGGGTGTTCGGGCGTCCGCCGGCCCGTCCGCCTGCGGACGAGGACGCGCCGGCCGCCGCTTCCGAGGGAACGGCCGGCAGGAGAGTTGTGTAATGAAATCACCGAGTGTCTGTGGTATCCTTTTCCTCTGTCTGGGAACGGGCTTGGCGCTCGCTCAGCAAGATCCGCAGCTTGGCCCGGAAACGTTCGTCAGCATCCAATCGCTGGCGTTGGATGAGAAACAAGCGGTCTATGCGGGGAGCTTCGGCAGGGGCATCTTCAAGAGTGAGGACGGCGGCAAGACCTGGCTGGCCATCAACGAGGGGCTGACCGATTCCTACGTGTACGCGGTCGCGATCGGGTCCGATGGAGCGGTCTTCGCCGGCACGTTACGGGGCGGGGTGTTCCGGACCCTGAACGGCGGGAAGTCATGGACGGCGGTGAACGCCGGTTTGGACCGCTTGGAAACACAGGTACTGGTCCATCATCAGGGCGTGCTGTACGCGGGGACCGGATCCGGCGTCTATCGGTCCAAAGATGGAGGAGCGAAATGGGTGGCGGACAACCAGGGCCTCAGCAATCTCCTGGTTCGTGCTCTCGTGGTGGATCCCCACGGCACCATGTACGCCGGGACCACGGGCATGGGGCTCTATCGCAAACCCGCCGGCGCCTCTCAATGGACGCGCATCACCCCGTCGCGGCTGTCGCATCCCCGGGACCAGATTCCGGCGAATTACGTCCGCTCGCTGGTGGTGGACAAGGCGGGGAACCTCTACGCCGGGACCGCCGACAATGGCGTGTATGTGAGCAGCGACCAGGGAGAGTCCTGGCGGACCATCGGCGGGCACTTGGCAAACGCCTCCGTCAGGGGGATCGCGATCGGCGAGATCCTGTGGTTTGTAGGAACCGGTGTGGGGATGTACCGGAGCGACGATCAGGGAAAGACCTGGGTCCCCGTCAATAACGGCCTCACCGAGCGGGCGATCCAGTCTTTCGTGGTGGGTAAGGGCGGGACGGTGTATGCGGGTACCAGCGGCGGTGTGTTCAAGTCGGAAGACCGTGGGGCTACCTGGGCTTCCGCCAACCAGGGCATCGGCACCTCACGAAACCCCCTCGGCCCCCGGCATTGATCAAGGTTGGTCATTTTCCTGGGCAATTCCTGTATAATCTCCTCCTGATGTATGGGGGGCATGGAAAAGAAAGATACGCGCGCGGTCATTGCGACCAAGCATGGCGAGATCGAATTGAAGTTCTATTTCGATGTGGCCCCGCGCCATTGCGAGAGCTTTCTCAAGCTGGCGGCGATCGGCTTTTACAACGGGACCACCTTTCACCGTGTCAATCCGGCCGGTCTGAAGGTGATCCAAGGAGGAGATCCCAACAGCAAGACCACGAACCGCGCCACCCATGGGCTGGGCGGGCCGGGCTTCACAATCCCCGCCGAGTTCAACAGCCGTCCCCATCGCCGGGGAACGCTGTCCATGGCGCGCGGGAACGATCCGAACAGCGCGGGCTCGCAGTTCTTTATTTGTGCCGATGATTGCGGGAGTCTGGACTGGCAGTATACTGTCTTCGGGGAGGTCACCCGCGGGCTGGAAGCCGTGGAGGCCATTCTGAACGTCAAGAAAGACGGCAACGACAACCCATTAGAGAGGATCGAAATGACCGTCACGGTAAAGGAGAACCCATGAACGCAAAAAGTGTCCTGTTGGGTCTGATCGCGATGATGACGATGACGCTTTCCGCATGCGCCTGGGACTCGGCGCAGGTGGGGCGGGACAAGGACAGGGAAATAATGGACCTCCGCCGCCAGGTCGAGCAAGTGAAGTTTCAGGTGAAAGCCAAAGACGAGGAAGCGAGGAAACTGGAGGGCCAGTTGGCTGAGGCCAAGAAACTGGAAGCTCAGGTGGCAGGTCTTCAGGATCGTCTGAAAGTGATGGACGATATGATGATGTCGAAATCTGAAGACATTGCCAAACTGGAGACCGAGTTGGCGGTCGCGAAGGAAGCGGCGGCCGCCAAGGGGAAGGGGAAAAAGGGGAAGTCGTCAAAAGGCAAGGAAGCTCCGGCGATCTCTGAGCTCCCTCCGCCGTTGACGGAAGCTCCCGCGCCGGCCCCAGAGGGTGGAGCAACAGGCAAGGGTACGCCGTGACCCAGGCGTCCTTTCAGCGGAGCATGCTGCGCCTCTTTCTCCTTGCCGGCCTAGCCGTCGTGGCGACGGCCTGTAATTTTCAGTACCGGGCAGCCGTTGTTCCGGTCGAGGATGAGGTGCTGGTGTGGATGGTCCCGGATGACGGCAAGCCGGACTACAATCATCCCGTCCGTCTCTCCTCGCAGGAGATGACGAGCATTTTGCAGGAGGTCCGTGTTCAGTTCAAAGCGAATTGGCTGCAGAACTTCATCACCGGCCCGCTTGAATCTGTTCCGCTCTTTCAGAAGCCCATACTGGCCCGTGTGGCGCTGTCCCTTGCCGAGGCGTTAGAGAAGGCAGGGTCCCGCCAACGGATCGTGTTTTACGTGGCCCAGCGGCGGACGAACGATCACCGTGATGTCACGTCGGGGTCGCTCTTCGTGAAAGGGCGTGGCCTGACCATCGTGCTCGCCAATTATCAAAACCGGGTGGATGTGATCCCCGGGCTGCGGGTGTATGACCGGACGACTCCGGAGATGGCGGTGGCGCCGCAACAGTTCACACTCGCCTTCAGCCGGGCCGAGTTTGTGATCCAGCGGGAGCCGAGCATCGTGGACGGCGTGTTCGGGGCCGCTCCATCCAAGCTGATGGTGGATTACGCGCAGTTCCTCCAGGGCAAATCCAAGAAAGCGGCTGCGTCCGGGCACTAGACATCCACCACGCATTGCGCCAGCCATGCGCCGGGTTCGTCTTGCCGCACTGACAGGTTCGTATAGGTCGCGCCTTTGACCTCGACGGTGGGCCGGTGCCTGGCCACATCGATTTTCTCCCCCCATGCCGTGGCGCGCAGTTGACACCTTTCGAGGCGGACCGTGAAACGACTCCAGAGCATATGGCGCGTCCCCATTTCATAGATCAACGCATTCAGCCATTCAACCAGCAGCAGTTCGTCATCGGGCGCTTCGCAGGCGATCTCCACCTCCTCCTCTGGCCGCACGATCATCGGGTCGGTCACCACTGCGGTCAGCGCGAGGGCGGCTTGTTCAAAGGCCTCTTCCCGCGACGTGCCGATCCCGCGTACGCCGATGTCGGCCTGGTGGGAGAAGTGCTCCCAGCGGGGTTGTCCTTTCACTGTGCGAGAGACCTACGGAGCCTGGGGATGACAGAGACGGAGGGACAGTTCCATGCGTGGTGATACGGCGTCCTTTTCTTTGCGGAGGGTCACCTCGACGATCCGGTTGTCGTTGATCCCAAGGGCTTCGCAGACGGCGTCCTGCGTGATCTTGAGCCCGCCGTCGATGTCGCGGCGGAGTTCCGACGCGAAGTAGAAATGCAGGTCGAGCGCCAGGGGGGCGTTTGCGGGGATCATACTCGACGGGCGTCCGGCCTTTCGCTTCGCGAGCGTGCACAACA
>Ga0207684_10002112_pt1 | contig 20376 bp, 19 predicted proteins | sample KBSK5501metaG_FD_184342 | JGI IMG/M metagenome (GOLD analysis project Ga0207684, IMG submission 184342) | Corn, switchgrass and miscanthus rhizosphere microbial communities from Kellogg Biological Station, Michigan, USA - KBS K5-50-1 metaG... | ecosystem: Host-associated > Plants > Roots >...
CAGACTATGCCGCGGGTGGATTCCCGATGGTGTCCGAAACCGTGGGCGTCGAGGGCACCGCCCGGCTCATCCTGCTCTACGCCTTCGGGCTCACGGCCTGGGCATTGGCCGCGCCGACCTTCGGAATCGGGGGACCGGCGACGCTCGTGGCCGCGGCGGCCCTCGGGTGGCGCCTGATCTGGCTGGCGGCAAAGTTCGCGCGCCGGCCGGACAACCAGCGCGGGTGGCTCTCCCTCTTCCTCTTCTCGAACTTCTACCTGCTGCTGCTCTTCCTCGTGATGGTGGCCGAGCGCCTGGTCCGCTTCGCGATCTCCTGATCTACGCCGCCGTTGGGACCTGCGGGCCGGGGATGCCTCCCGAGACCCGTTGCCTGCCTTTCGTGGTTGAAGCAGGTCGAGCCGAGACGGGGCCGACGACCGGAGGGAGGAGCCCGGCGAGGCGAGGGCTGACTTGATCGGCGCCCCGGCCCGCGGGTCCGGCCCCAGCGCCGTGCGGGATTAGCGCGCCGGGCATGTCGTTTGGTATCCTGAGACTCCTTGTGAGAATCGAGCCATGAACATCTGCGTCGTCGGAACCGGATACGTGGGGCTGGTCACCGGGGCGGTCTTCGCCGACCTCGGCAATGACGTGCTCTGCGTGGACAACGATCGCGCCAAGATCGACTCTCTCAGGGCCGGGCGCATGCCGATCTACGAGCCCGGCCTCGAGGAGATGGTCACGCGCAACGTGGACGACCGGCGGCTGGCCTTCAGCACGGAGCTGGGCGCCGCCGTGCGCCACTCCGATGTGATCTTCATCGCCGTCGGCACGCCGCCGAAGGAAACCGGCGAGACCGATCTGTCTCAGGTGGAGGCCGTGGCGGCGGAGATCGGCCGCGCCATGGACCGCTACAAGGTCGTGGTGAACAAGTCCACGGTGCCGGTGGGCACCGGCGAGCTCGTCCGCGAGGTGATCAGCCGGCACCAGACCACGCCCATCGAGTTCGATGTGGTCTCCAACCCGGAGTTCCTGCGCGAGGGCTCGGCCATCGAAGACACCCTCCGCCCCGACCGGATCGTGATCGGCGCCCCCACCCAGCAGGTGGCCATGACCCTGGTGGAGCTCTACGCGCCGCTCGAGCGGCCCATGATCATCACCGACCTCCCGTCGGCCGAGGTGATCAAGTACGCGTCCAACGCCTTCCTGGCGGCCAAGATCTCCTTCATCAACGCCATCGCGAACATCTGCGAGGCGGCCGGCGCCGACGTGAGCCAGGTGATGAAGGGCATGGGGCTCGATCCCCGCATCGGCATGCAGTTCCTCCAGGCGGGGCTCGGCTACGGCGGCTCCTGCTTCCCCAAGGACGTGGACTCGCTGATCCACACGGCCTCGCGCCTGGGCTACGACTTCAAGCTGCTGCGCTCGGTGGCCGAGATCAACAAGGAGCGGGTCACGCACCTGGTGGACATGATCGGCAAGGCGCTCGGGCCGCTGGACGACAAGACCGTCGCGGTCCTGGGGCTCGCGTTCAAGCCCAATACCGACGACATGCGCGACGCCAAGAGCCTTGAGGTGATCCGCCAGCTCCAGTCGGCGGGCGCGCGCATCCGCGCCTATGATCCCGTGGCCAATGGCAATGCCAAGCGGCTCCTTCCCGCCAGCGTGGTCTTCGGCATGTCGGCCTATGATGCCGCCGAAGGGGCGGACGCGATCGCGTTGGTGACGGAGTGGAATGAGTTCAGGTTCCTCAACCTGGAGCGCTTACGGGGCCTGATGCGCCGGCCGCTCATCTTCGACGGGCGGAATCTCTACGAACCCGAGCGCATGCGGCGCCTCGGCTTCGAGTACTACTCGATCGGGCGAAAGCCCGTCTTGCCCGTCTGAGGAGAGGCGCCGTGCGGGTGCTCGTGACAGGCGGCGCCGGCTTCATCGGCTCCCATCTCTGTGATTTCCTGCTGGCCCACGGCTGCGAGGTCGTCTGCATGGACAACCTTTTGACCGGCTCGATGGACAACATCGCCCACATCCGGGACCCCCGCTTCGCCTTCGTGCAGCACGACGTCACGAACTTCATCGAGATCCAGGGGCCGCTGGACTACGTGCTCCACTTCGCGAGCCCGGCTTCGCCGATCGACTACCTCGAGCTGCCGATCCAGACCCTCAAGGTGGGCGCGCTCGGGACGCACAAGGCGCTCGGGCTGGCTAAGGCACGCGGGGCCAAGTTCCTGCTCGCCTCGACCTCCGAGGTCTATGGCGACCCGCTGGTGCACCCGCAGCGCGAGGACTACTGGGGCAACGTCAATCCCGTCGGACCGCGCGGCGTGTACGACGAAGCCAAGCGCTTCGCCGAAGCCATGACCATGGCCTACCACCGCGTTCACGGGCTGGACGCGCGCATCGTGCGCATTTTCAACACCTATGGCAGCCGCATGCGGCTGGCCGACGGACGGGCGATCCCGACCTTCATCCGCCAGGCCCTGCGCGGCGAGCCGCTCACGGTCTACGGCGACGGCTCCCAGACCCGCTCGTTCACCTTCATCTCGGACCTCGTCGACGGCATCTGGCGTCTCATGAGCGCGCCGGTCAACGATCCCGTCAACGTGGGCAACCCGCGCGAGATGACGCTGATGGACCTGGCCAAGCACGTGCTGCGGCTCGCGGGCTCGCGGAGCGAGATCGTCTTCCGCCCCCTGCCCACCGACGACCCGAAAGTGCGCCAGCCCGACATCGGCAAGGCGCGTCGCCTGCTCGGCTGGGAGCCGCGCGTGGAGCTGGAAGAGGGATTGAGGCAGACCATCGAGTGGTACCGGGCGGACGGGACCCTGCCGTGAAGATTCTGGTCACGGGCGGCGCGGGCTTCGTCGGCTCCCACGTGGTCGACCTCTTCATCGGCGCGGGCCATTCCGTCGCGATCGTGGACAACCTGGCCACGGGCGACCCCGCCTGGGTGAGCCCGACGGCCCGCCTCTATCCCGTGGACCTGCGGAGCGTCCGGCTCGCGGAGGTCTTCGACACCGAGCGCCCGGAGGTGGTGGCTCACCTGGCGGCCCAGGCGTCCGTCTCGCGCTCGGTGACGGATCCCATGTTCGACGCCTCGGTCAACGTGCTCGGCGGGCTCAACCTGCTGGACTGCTGCCGCCGGTTCGGTGTCCGTCGCGTCATCTATTCGTCGAGCGGCGGAGCAGGCTACGGGGACACCGACGTGCTGCCCACGTCGGAGGACCATCCGACGCTTCCGATGTCGCCGTACGGCATCACCAAGGTGGCAATGGAGCACTACGTGAGCGCCTGGAGCGCCATCTTCGGGATCAGCGGCATCGCGCTCCGCTACGCGAACGTCTACGGCCCCCGGCAGAACCCTCAGGGCGAGGCTGGCGTGGTCGCGATCTTCTGCCACCGCTTGCTGACCGGCCAGACTCCGGTCATCAACGGCGACGGCAAGCAGACCCGCGACTATGTCTACGTGGAAGACGTGGCGGCGGCGAACCTGAGAGCCCTGGAGCGCCCCGAGGCGAGCGGCAGCGTGAACATCGGCACGGGCGTGGAGACCTCCGTGAACGCCCTCTACGAGCGGATCAGGGAGGCCTCGGGCCTCCGCGTCGAGGCCCGGCACGGACCCGCGCGGCCCGGCGAGCAGCGCCGCAGCTGCCTGAGCCCCGCGCTGGCCAAGCGCGCGCTGGATTGGGCGCCCACGGTCACGCTCGCTGACGGGCTGAAGCGCACGTTTGACTTCTTCCAGACGCACTACAAGCGAGAGGAGCCGACGACATGATCGACGATGAGCTGCGGGCGATCCTGGCGTGCCCGGCGTGCAAGGGCGAACTGATCTTCGAGGAGACCCGGATCATCTGCCCCGCCTGCAAGAAGGCCTACCCGGTGCGTGACGGCATTCCCGTCATGCTGATCAGCGAGGCGGCGCCCTGGACCCCAAGCAGCTGACCGCGGTCATCCTCGCCGGGGGACAGGGCATGCGGCTGCGGCCGCTGACACTGACGAAGCCCAAGTCCACCGTCCCGCTGCTCAACGTCCCGTTCCTCGCCTACCAGCTCGACGCGCTCGCGCTCCACGGGATCACCGACGTGGTCCTGTCCTGCTCCTACCTGATCGACGAGGTCCGCCGGACGATGGGCGACGGCGCGACCCACGGCGTGCGCCTCCGGTACGCGGTGGAGCTCGACCCGCTCGGCACCGCCGGCGGCGTGCGCAATGCGGTGGAACCGGCCGCCAGCGGCCGCGTGATCGTGCTCAACGGCGACATCCTCACCGACGCGGACCTGGGCGCGATGCTCGCCTTTCATGCGGAGCGGAAGGCCCGCGCGACCATCTACCTGACGCGCGTGCCCGACCCGACGCAGTACGGCCTCGTGGAGCTGGACGCCGGCGGCCGCATCCGCGCCTTCGTCGAGAAGCCCGATCCGGCGCGCGTGACCACCGACACGGTCAACGCCGGCATCTACGTGCTGGACCGCGCGCTGCTCGCCCGCATCCCCTCAGGCCGGATGGTGTCGATCGAGCGGGACTTCTTTCCGGCCCTCGTGGACGACGGCGTGCCGTGCTACGGCTGGGTAGCGGGCCACCACTACTGGCTCGATATCGGCAACCCGGAGAAGTACCGCCAGGCCCAGCTGGACCTGCTGGCCGGGCGCGTGGCCACGCGGGTGACGCCCGCCGGGCCGTGGATGGGCGGCCGCTGGATCGCCGACGGCGTCCGGTTGGGACCGACCGTGATCTTGGTCAGCCCCTGCGTGATCGGCGCCGGCACACGCCTCGACCCGGAGTGCCGCGTGGGCCCGAACGCGGTGATCGGGGAGGACTGCACGGTCGGCCGCGGCGCAAACATCGAGGGCGCCGTGCTCTGGGAGCAGGTGGAGGTGGGCGATCGCGCCATGCTCCAGGACTGCATCATCGGCTCGGGCGCGCGCGTGGGCGCCGGCGCCCAGATCGGACCCGGCGTCGTGCTCCGTTCCGACGTCTCGGTGCCGGACCAGGCGCGCCTGTGGCCCTGATCGGTGGGGCCGTCTCGCGCATGGCGCGACGGGACGTGCTATTCTGATTCGGATGGCCATCGAGCGGAACCGCAATTTTTCCATCATCGCGCACATCGACCACGGCAAGTCCACGCTGGCCGACCGGCTCCTGTCGCTGACCGGGACGATGGACGCCAAGAAGGCGGTCGGTCAGGTCCTCGACTCCATGGACCTGGAGAAGGAGCGCGGCATCACCATCAAGGCGCATGCCGTGCGCCTGCTGTACACCGCGCGCGACGGCCAGGAGTACACGCTCAACCTCATCGACACGCCGGGCCACGTCGACTTTTCGTACGAAGTCTCCCGCTCGCTGGCGGCCTGCGAGGGCGCCGTGCTCATCGTCGACGCGGCCCAGGGCGTCGAGGCGCAGACCCTGGCCAACTTCTATCTCGCGGTCGACAACGGCCTGGAGATCATTCCCGTCATCAACAAGATCGACCTGCCGGCGGCCGATATCGAGGGAACGCGCGCCCAGATCAGCGAGACGCTGGGCCTGGACGGGGACGAGGCGCTGGCCATCTCGGCGAAGCATGGAACCGGAGTGCCCGAGGTGCTGGAAGCCATCGTGAAGCGGATCCCGCCGCCCACCGGGAACCCGGAAGCGCCGCTGAAGGCCCTCGTCTTCGATTCCTTCTACGATTCCTACCAGGGCGTCGTGGTTTACGTCCGGCTCATCGACGGCAGTGTCCGCGCCGGCATGCGCATCCTGTTGATGTCGAACGGCAAGATCTACGAAGTGCAGCAGGTCGGCGTGTTCGCCCCCGACATGCGTCCGGTGGACGAGCTCGAGGCCGGGCAGGTGGGCTATCTCACCGCCTCGATCAAGCGCGTCGCCGACGCCAAGATGGGTGAGACCATCACGGAGGTCGCGCGTCCGACGGCGGAGCCCTGCCCTGGCTATCGCGACGCCAAGCCCATGGTCTTCGCGGGTCTCTACCCCATCGAGGACACCGACTACGAGGGCCTGCGCGACGCGCTGGAGAAGCTCAAGCTCAACGATTCGGCCTTCAGCTTCGAGCCGGAAACTTCACTGGCCCTGGGCTACGGCTTCCGCTGCGGCTTCCTGGGGATGCTACACCTCGAGATCGTGCAGGAGCGCCTCGAGCGCGAGTTCAACCTCTCGTTGATCGTCACGGCTCCCAGCGTGCGCTTCCGCGTCGTCACGACCCAGGGCGAGGTGATCGAAGTCGAGAATCCGTCGAAGCTGCCGCCGTCCGACAAGATCGAGCGGATCGAGGAGCCCTATGTGCGGGGCTCCGTCTTCGTGCCAACCGAGTTCATGAGCGAGATCTACAAGCTGGCCCAGGACAAGCGCGGCGAGCACAAGTCGCTCGAGTACCTCGGCAAGCGCGTGCACATCGCCTTCGACTTCCCGCTGTCCGAGATCGTGGTGGACTTCTACGACAAGCTCAAGTCCATCTCCAAGGGCTACGCCTCCTTCGACTACGACTTCCTGGAGTTCCGGGAGTCGGACATGGTGAAGCTCGACATCCTGCTCAACGGCGACCCGGTGGACGCGCTCAGCGTCATCGTCCATCGTGACAAGGCCTACGAGAAGGGCAAGGCGCTGACCGAGAAGCTCCGGGGCGTGATCCCGCGTCAGCTCTACGAGGTCGCCATTCAGGCGGCGATCGGCAGCCGGGTCATCGCCCGCGAGACGGTCAAGGCCATGGGCAAGAACGTCACCGCGAAATGCTACGGCGGCGACATCACGCGGAAGCGCAAGCTGCTCGAGAAGCAGAAGGAAGGCAAGAAGCGCATGAAACAGGTCGGAAAGGTCGAGGTGCCGCAGGAAGCCTTCCTGTCGGTGCTCAAGAGCTAGCCCCATGAACGATTTCCAGATCCGCACCGAGCGCCCCGAGCGCGTCGTCGCGCCGCCAGCCCCGCCCGCCCGTCGGAAGTCCCTGGTCCGCGAGTACGCGGAGGCGATCTTCATCGCGGTGCTCCTGGCGCTGCTGATCCGTCAATTCGCCATCCAGGCGTTCACGATCCCGTCGGGCTCGATGATGGACACCCTGCTGATCGGCGACTACATCCTCGTCAACAAGTTCCTGTACGGCGCGGAGATCCCGCTCACCGACACCCACCTGCCGGGCATCCGCGACCCGAAGCGCGGCGACATCATCGTGTTCAAATACCCCAACGACGAGTCGCGCGACTTCATCAAGCGCATCATCGCCGTCGGGGGCGATACCGTCCAGGTGCGCGACAACCGGGTCTGGATCAACGGCGTGCTGCAGGACGAGCCCTTCGTGCGGGGCGGGCCGTACCCGGCCAACCTCAAGGCCCACTGCGGCTACCTTTACGCCTGCGACCCGCTGGCCGTGCCCGCGGGCTCGTACTTCGTCATGGGCGACAACCGCGACAACTCCCAGGACAGCCGCTACTGGGGCTTCGTCAAGCGCGAGAAGATCCGCGGCAAGGCCTTCCTGATCTACTGGTCGTGGGATGGGGAGCGGCATTGGCTGCGCTGGCGCCGGCTGGGACACTACCTCCCGTAGCGGGCTGGTCCCCGCGCGGCGCACGCCTCGCGGTCTACCTCCACCTGCCGTTCTGCGCCGAGCGCTGCGGCTACTGCTCCTTCAATACCGCGCCGTACACGCCCGCGGGCATGGATCGCTTCCTCGCGGCCCTGCTGGGCGAGATCGACCTGGCCGCCGCCGCCCCCTGGCAGGACGGGATCACGCTGGGCTCGCTTTTCTTCGGGGGCGGCACGCCCTCGCTCGCGACGCCGGAGCAGCTCGCGGCGATTCTCGAGCGGCTGAGCGCCTGCTTCGCCGTCGAGCCCGCCGCCGAGATCACCGTCGAGTGCAACCCCGACGACGTCACCGTCGAGCGGCTCGCGGGCTACCGGCGCGCGGGGGCCAACCGCATCAGCCTCGGGGTGCAGAGCCTGGACGACGGCGTGCTCCGCACGCTGGACCGGCGGCACTCCGCCGCGCAGGCGCGCGCCGCCTTCGACGCCGCCCGCGGAGCGGGGTTCGACAACGTGAGCTGCGATCTGATCTACGGGCTTCCCGGCCTCGACCTGGCGACCTGGGCGGCAACCGCGCGCCGGGTGATCGAGTGGGAGCCGGACCACCTCTCGGCCTACGGGCTGACGCTCGACGAGGGCAGCCTGTGGCAAGCGTCAGGAGTGAGCGGCCTGCCGCCGGAAGAAACCGTCACGGCCCAGTACTGGGGCCTGGCCCGTCTCGCCGCGGGCGCGGGGTATGAGCACTATGAAGTCTCGAACTACGCGCTGCCGGCGCGACGCTCAGTCCACAACCAGGTCTACTGGCGCGGCGAAGAGTACCTGGCGCTGGGGCCCGGCGCCTGCGGCTACCTGGGCGACGTGCGCTATGGCAACGTGAAGCCGGTCGAGCGCTACTGCACGCTGGTGGAGCGTGGCGAGCCACCCGTCGGCACGCACGAGACGCTCACGCCACGCCATCGTCTGGCCGAGCGCCTGATGCTGGGCCTTCGCACGCGCGACGGCGTGCCGGCCGCGTGGCTCGCCGAGCGCGTGGCGCTGGATCCGGGCCGGCTCCCCGCTCTCCTTCCCGAGTGGAAGGCGCGCGGCCTGCTCGCCGAGGACGCGGACCGCGTGCGCCTCACCGAGGCCGGCTTCCTTCTCTCCGACGCCCTCTTTATCGAGCTTCTCTAGTAGTGCGAGCCGAGACACGGCCGGGTTGTGTCGGGCGGGGCGAGGCGAGCGGTGAAAATGGCTCGAAAGATGCGAGCCGAGACACGGCCGGGTTGTGTCGGGCGGGGCGAGGCGAGCGGTGAAAATGGCTCGAAAGATGCGAGCCGAGGCACGGCCGGGTCGTGTCGGGCGTGGCGAGGCGAGCGGTGAAAATGGCTCGAAAGATGCGAGCCGAGACACGGCCGGGTTGTGTCGGGCGGGGCGAGGCGAGCGGTGAAATGGCTCGAAAATTCCTGTAATCTAGTCGCAGAGGCCATGGCTGTATCCGAGTTCGACCAGCGCAACCGCCAGGTTCTCCTGGCGGTCATCACCGAGTACGTGGAGACCGGCGAGCCCGTCGGCTCCCGCGCCGTTTCGCGGCGCCACGTTCGCGGGCTGTCGCCCGCGACCATCCGCAATGCCATGGCCGATCTCGAGGAGCTCGGCTATCTCGCCCAGCCCCATACCTCGGCCGGCCGCGTCCCCACGGACAAGGCCTATCGCTTCTACGTCGAGCACCTCGGGCGCGTGCCCTGGGGCAGCGCGAACGCGCAAGAGGTGGGGCGGGACGCGCTCTTGCCTCACGCCGATGCGACCGAGAAGCTCATGGCGGAGACCCCGGCACGCCTGTCCGCCGGAACCCACATGACGGGGATGCTGCTCGCGCCGCCGCTCAAGCATACGGCCCTCGATCGCATCGAGCTGGTCGCTCTCGGCGACGATCGGGCGCTCGTGGTGGTGGTGACGGATACGGGATGGGTCACGGCGCGGGGCATCACGCCGATGCCGCGGCTCGGCGCCGAGGAGCTGCGCGAGACGGGCCGCGCGCTGACCCGCCGCTACCGCGGGAAGACATTCCAGGAGATCGTCGACGACATGGCCGCGCCTGCCGATCCACTGGATCCGCTCTGGACCCGCAGCCGCGCGCTGCTCGAGGAGATCGCGGCGCTGCTGCGCGACCGCACGCTGTATATCAGCGGAGCGACCAATATCCTCGACCACCCGGACCTCTCCGACGTGGCGACGGTGCGCTCTCTGCTCCGCGCCTTCGAGGACAAGGCGCGAATCATCGATCTGCTCTCGCGCATGGCCGAGGAGCGCGGCGTCCAGGTGATGATTGGCGGCGAGAATCCAGTGGAAGAGATGCGGGAATGCAGCCTGATCACCTCGACCTACACGTACCGGGACCAGGTGCTCGGCATCCTGGGCGTGGTGGGCCCGCGGCGCATGGCGTACTCCGAGGTGATCTCGCTGGTGGATGAGACCGCGCGCCTCGTGTCCAGCTCGCTGTCGCGGGTCAAGCACCAGCTCTACCTGCCGTCGTAACCTCGATTCATCGGGAGCGCTGCCGGGGATCGGTGCGCCGATCAATTCAGCGCTCGCCTTGTCGGGCTCCTCCCTCCGGTCGTCGGCCCCGTCTCGGCTCGAACGGCCACAACCGCGATAAAGCAAGCACGGGTTTCGGAGGGCATCACCCACCCCGGCACCCACGTCCCATCTCCCGGGCGAGACGGCAGGCGTTTGCTATAATTATGGATGTCATGAAGGATGATGCCAGCGCGCCCAAGCGTCCCGTGGACGACCCGGAGCCCTCGGTCGATCCGGCACAGGAGATCGAGCCGCTCCGCGAGGCGCTCGAGGCCAAGACCCGCGAGCTCGAAGCCCAGCAGGACCGCTATCTCCGCGCCGTCGCCGAGTTCGACAACGCGCGGAAGCGGGCGGCCCGCGACCGGGAGGAGCAGATCCGCTTCGCCAACGAGTCCCTGATTCGCGAAATCCTCCCCGTGCTCGACAACTTCGACCGGGCGCTCCAGGCGGCACGGAGCGAGCCGCCGGCGGCCGTGACGGCCGGCGTGGAGCTGATCCAGCGCGAGCTGCTGCGCGTGCTGGAGAAGTTCGGGCTGACGCCGTTTTCGTCGGTGGGCGAGCCCTTCGACCCAGAGCGGCACGAAGCCGTCGCGCGGGTGCACACGACCGGCCAGCCGGAGATGACGGTGGTTGGCGAGACGGCGCGCGGCTACATGCTGCACGGCCGCGTGCTGCGGCCGGCCTTGGTGACGGTGGCCGTCGCGCCCGAGGCGGGGCGGAGCGAGGACGGAAGCGCCTCCTAGCGTGGCCGCCAAGGACTACTACGCCGTCCTCGGCGTGCCCCGCAACGCCGACGATTCCGCTCTCAAGAAATCGTACCGCCACCTCGCCCGGACCTATCATCCCGACCGCAATCCCGGCGATAAGACCGCCGAGGAGCGCTTCAAGGAGATTAGCGAGGCCTACGCGGTTCTCTCCGACCCCGAGAAGCGCGCCCATTATGACCGGTTCGGCACCGTGCCGGGCATGGGAGGGATGGGCGAGGCCGGCTTCGGCAGCATCTTCGAGGATCTCTTCGAGGGCTTCTTCGGCGGCGGCGAGCGCGGCCGGCGCACCCGCGCGCGCCGCGGCGAAGACCTCCGCTATGACCTGGAGATCTCGCTCGAAGAGGCTGCGGAGGGACTCGAAACCAAGTTGCAGATTCCGCGGCTGGAAACCTGCGAAACCTGCCGGGGCACGGGGCACGAGCCGGGCGCCCAGCCCGAGGTGTGCGCGACCTGCCGCGGCCAGGGCCAGGTGCGACGCAGTCAGGGCTTTCTCACCGTGGCGATGCCCTGCCCGTCGTGTCGCGGCGAAGGGCGGGTCAACCGTCATCCCTGCACGGCGTGCCGCGGCCAAGGCCGCCAGTCGCGCGAGCGGCTTCTCAAAGTCACGATCCCGGCGGGCGTGGAGCACGGCAATCAGCTCCGGCTCTCGGGCGAGGGTGAGGGCGGCTTCCTGGGCGGGCCGGCGGGCGACCTCTACGTCGTCCTGCACGTCCGTCCCCACGACATCTTCACCCGCCACGGCGCAAATTTGCTGACCGAGCTACCGGTGACCTTCCCCCAGGCGGCACTGGGCTGCGAGCTCGAGGTGCCCGTCCTCAAGGGCAAGGCCCGCCTCACGGTGCCGCCCGGCACCCAGCCAGGCCAGCGCCTCGTGCTCCGCGGCAAGGGCATTCCGCATCTCCGTGGTCGCGGACGCGGCGACGCCATCTACGAGGTGGTCGTCGAGGTGCCGACCCACCTCACAGGCCGTCAGCGGGAGCTGCTCGAAGACCTCGAGCGAGCCTCCCAGGGCCAGACGGGCCCGCGGCTGGCCGGCTTCGTCGAACGGATGAAGAAGCTGTTCGGGACCTGATGGCGTTCTGGCAGCTCACCGTCCCAACCCTGCCAGAGACCACAGACGGACTCACGAACTTCCTCTGGGAACAGGGGGCCCTCGGCGTCGTTGAGGAAGAATCGCCGACTGAGGCTCCGCGTCTGCGTGCCTTTTTCCCCGACACGGCTTCCTCCATTCAGCTGCTCCGGGCAGTCACGGCCTACCGCGCCTCGCTGAGCGCGATGGACCTGCCGGTCGCGCCCGCCGAAGCGGAGATCGGCCCGCTACTCGAGGAAGCCTGGGCGCAGGCATGGCAGCAGTCCTTCCCGCCCCGGGAAATCGGGCGCCGGCTCCTCGTCGTGGCGCCGTGGGACGCCGGAGGCGACGGCGGCGGGCGAGCGCGCGTGGTCATCGAGCCGGGCCGCGCCTTCGGCACCGGTCACCACGGCAGCACCGAGGGCTGCCTCGTGCTCCTCGAGGCGGCGCTCGACGCGCGGCCGGGCGGCCCCGTGCTCGATATCGGCACCGGCACGGGAATCCTCGCGGTGGCGGCGATCAAGCTGGGCGCCGCCGGCGTGCGGGCGATCGACGTGGACCCCGACGCCGTCGCGGCAGCGCGTAAGAACGCCGACGCCAATGGTTGCGGCGACGGCATCACCGTGGAGTGCCGCGGCCCCGAGGATCTGCCCGCGGGGGCGCGCTGGCCCGTGGTCGTGGCCAATTTGCTCGCTCACTCCCATCTGGCGCTGGCGGCGCTCTACGCGCGTCTGCTGGAGGGCGGTGGCCGGCTCATCCTGGGCGGGATCCTGGCCGACGAGGACGCGCGCGTGATCGCCGCCCTCGAGGCCGCGGGTTGCGCGCTCGAACGGCGGCTCGTGCTCGAGGGCTGGTCCTCACTCCTCCTCTCTGCTCCCCCTGGCGCCGGGGGCGGCCGTCCCGCGTGAGCCGCTTCCACGTCCGCCCGGAGGCCGTGCGCGGCGACCAGGTCGCCTTCGACGCTGAGGAGGCCCACCACCTGGCGCGCGTGCTCCGACTCGGCGCCGGCGATGTGGTCGCGGCCCTCGACGGCGGCGGCCACGAGCTCACCGTGCGGCTCACGCGGGTCGGGGCGCGGGGGGCCGAGGGCACCGTCGTCTCAAGCCGCGCGCTCCACACCGAGTCTCAGCTCGACCTCACCCTGGCCCAGGCGATAGCCAAGGGCGACAAGATGGAAGGCATCATTCGCATGGCGACCGAGCTCGGCGTGACGCGAATCGTCCCGCTCCTCACCGAGCGGTCGCTGGTCGGCGCCGAGGCGGCCTCGCGGCGCCTGGCGCGGTGGCGGCGGGTTTCGAAGGAAGCCGCCAAGCAGAGCGGCCGGGCCGTTATCCCCGAGGTGGCGCCGCCTCACGCGCTCGCGGACTGGCTCGCCGCAATCGGCGGAGCCGGGCTCTTGCTCTGCCTCTGGGAGAACGAGCGCGCTCCGCTCGCCGAGCGGCTGCCCGCCGGGCGGCCGTCCCGGGCCACCGTGGTCGTCGGTCCCGAGGGCGGACTTACCGACGGCGAGGTGGCGAGGCTTCGCGGTGCGGGCGCAGTGCTCGCCGGGCTCGGCCCGCGGATTCTCCGCACCGAAACCGCGGGTCCGGTCGCCGTCGCCCTGCTCCAGTCGCGCTACGGCGATCTCGGCACCGCGGGCTGAGATGCTAGTGGCCGGCGCGGGCTCGACGCTGAGAGAGGCGTTCGCGAATGCCGCGCTGGCGGTGCTGGGCCTCGCCGTAGATCCCACGAGCGTGAGAGAGCGCGAGGTGCGCGAAGTCCGCGCTCACGGCACGACACCTGAGGCCCTCCTGATCCAGTGGATCAGCGAGTGTCTCTACGTGCACGAGGTGGAGGGCTTCGTTTCGCGACGCATAGACTTCATCGTCTTCGACACCGAGTCCAAGCCGGGCGGCGAGCCGCTTCGGCTGCACGGTTTTCTTCACGGTGAGGAGTTGGATCCGGCCCGCCACAAGGTCAAGACGGCCATCAAGGGAAGCCCGCCGCACTCGGTTTCCATCCAACCCGTCTCCGCGGGCTTCGAGATCACCTTGGAGGTGGCAGGATAGTGTCTCAAATATGTGACAGCGGCAGGATCCAGCCGTGTCTTTCTCACAACGGAAAGGCCTTGGCGGCCTGTTCCAAATGTGCACAAAATCAATAGGAATCAGCTACTTGTGTGAATAAACCCCCCATGGCACCCGTGTTGCTTTGTCTAGCCCTGGCCATGGACTTCCAAAGGACAATTCGCAAGCCGGTAACGATGGAAGGCGTTGGCCTGCATTCCGGCGAGCGGGTGCGGCTGACCATTTCTCCCGCCGCCGCCGACACGGGCATCCTTTTCCGCGCATCCGACGGTACCTTCATCCCCGCCAGCGTTGACCACGTCGTGGACTCCAACTCCGCCACGACCATCGGCGCCTTCGGGATGCGCGTGCGCACTGTCGAGCATCTGATGGCTGCGGCGGCCGGGCTCGGGATCGATAACCTGCTGGCGGACGTGGACGCCGAAGAGGTGCCCGCGGCCGACGGCAGCGCCAAGCCCTTCGTGGAGCTGCTGCAGGCGGCTGGACGCGCCACGCTGCCCGCCCCGCGCAAGCCGCTCGTGGTCGAGGAGCCCGTTCGCGTCGGCGACGAGAAGCGCTGGCTCGAGATCCTGCCCGCGGACTCCTTCCGCATCAGCTATACGCTCGACAATAGCCATCCGGCCATCGGGCTGCAGGTCGGCACCTTCGCGGTCGACGAGCAGGTCTTCGTGGATGAGCTGGCACCGGCCCGCACCTACGGCTTCCTCAAGGACGTGGCGGCAATGCGGCAGCACGGGCTGGCCCGTGGCGGCTCGCTCGACAATGCCATCGTCGTGGGCAAGCGCACGGTGCTCAACGACAGCCTTCGGTTCGCCGACGAGTTCATGCGCCACAAGGTGCTGGACTTGGTAGGCGATCTCTTCCTGCTCGGCCGCCCGCTGCTCGGGCATGTCATCGGCCGCAATGCTGGCCACGCCCTGAACTACCAGCTGGTGGCCGCCGTTCAAAAGGCCGCTTCGGCGGAGCGCCGCCGCGCACGGGCCCGCGCCGTAGCCGAGGCAACGACCCTTCGGGCCGAGCCGGCAGTCGGTGGGGAAGGCTTCGTCCCCGGTATCGCCGCCCTCTAGCGCCCCCGCGGTTTCTCCTGGCCCGGCCCCGCCCGCCGGCCAGTTCTTCAGCCTCCCCCGCAGTCGGACGCTATAATAGCCCGTCTGCCTTATGCATACGCGCCGTGCCGTCTCCCTCCGTTGCGCCGTGCTGGCCCTGACGGCCCTGTGGCTCTTCCTCGCCCCCGCCCCCGCCCGGGCCGAGGTCCGCATCAGCAATCTCTCGGTCTTCTTCAATGACTACGACGTGACGGTCCAGGTGGTGCTCCTGGGAGCCGTGCCCGAGAGCATGCACGAGAGCCTCCAGACGGGCATCGCCACCCACGTGCGCTTTTACGTGGAGCTCTGGCAGTACAGCAGCTGGGGCGTGGACCGGCGGCTGCAGGCCCGGACCATCGAGCGGCAGCTGACGTACAACGTGCTGACCAAGGAGTACAAGGTGGTCTCGCTCGGCGGCGAGCAGCGCGAGCCCGTCCTCACCAAGGATCTCCGCGAGGCGCAGCGGGTGATCTCGGAGGTGCGGGCCGAGAAGCTGGCCCCCGCCACGTCGCTCGATTCCAAGGCGCTCTACTACGTCCGGGTGCGGTCCGACGTCTCGCTGGGCGGCGTCAACTCCTGGCTTGCGCGCGTGACCGGCGACGCCGAAGAGACGCCGTGGGTCCAGTCGAGCTTCCTCACCCCGACGCGGAGTCAGTAATGCCCCTGACTGCCCCGGTCAACCGGAGTGACGAGCAGGAGCGCCGGAAGCGGAATCTCCTGGTCATCGGCGCGATCCTCGTCCTGCTGATCGTCGCCACGGTATTCGAGTGGAGCATCAGCGGGCGGGACATCCCGTTCGCCTCCAATCTACTGATCCTCGCGCTCTTCAACCTCAACTTCATCGTCTTCCTCCTGCTGCTGGTGCTGCTGTTCCGCAACCTGGTCAAGCTCTACTTCGAGCGGCGACACCGGATCATCGGGGCGCGGTTCAAGGCCAAGCTCGTCCTGACCTTCCTGGCGCTCGCCCTCATCCCCGGAATCCTGATCTTCACGACGGCACAGTTCTTCATCCGGACCTCCCTCGAAGGCTGGTTCAAGCCCCAGGTCGAGCGGCCGCTGGACCAGGCGATGGAGGTGGCGCAGACCTACTACCAGAGCCTGGAGTCCACCGCCCTTCGCCACGGCCGCTACATGGCGCGCGTGCTTGAGCGCGGCGGGCTGCTGGCCGAGAATCGCCGCGAGGCGCTGGCCAGCTATCTCACCGAGCAGCAGGACCGGCTCGGGGTGGCGGCCATCACCGTCTTTGGTCGTGACGGCCAGGAATTGGTCCACGTCAAGAACCCGGTGCTGGCCTCGATTCCCACGCGCGACACCAATCGCGAGCACGTGCGTCAGGCGCTCGAGGGCCAGGAGATCAGCACGGTCTACGAGCTCGACAACGGCGACATGATCCAGGCCATCGTGCCGATCCGCGACCCCGAGCAGGGCGTGGTGGCCGCCATGCTGGTCGGGATCCACGTGCCCCAGCGGCTCGAGGCACGGCTGCGCGGCATCAGCCAGGCCTTCCAGGAATACAAGCAGCTCCGTCTGTCGAAGAGCTGGATCAAGGGCATCTACATCCTTCCGTTCCTCTTGATGACCCTGATCATCGTCTTCTCGGCCACATGGTTCGGCCTCTATCTCGCCCGCGGCATCACCGAGCCCATCCAGATGCTGGCCGAAGGCACCCGGGAGGTGGCCGCGGGCAATCTGAGCTACAAGGTCAAGGTCCGCGCCGACGACGAGATCGGCATCCTGGTGGACTCCTTCAACCGGATGACGGGGGACTTGTCCTCCTCGCAGTCCAAGCTCGAGGAGACCTACCGGGACCTGCAGGCCAAGCACACCGAAGTGGAACAGCGCCGGCGCTATACCGAGACCGTGTTGGAAGCGGTGGCCACGGGCGTGGTCTCGCTGGACGCCACGGGGCGGGTCACGACCGTCAATAGCGCGGCCGAGCGCATGCTGGGGCTGTTCGGAGCGACGCTCGCCGGCAAAGAGGCCTCCGCGGTGTTCCGCGCCCCCGAGTACGCGGAAATCGCCGGCCTCATCCAGCGCATGGGCCGGCTCCGCGAAGGCATGCTGGACCGCGAGGTTCATCTCCGGCGCGACGGCCAGGCGGTCTCGCTCCTGGCTTCGGCCACCGCCCTCAAGGGGCCCGATGGCGGCTATATGGGCATGGTGCTGGCCTTCGATGACCTGACTGAATTGCTCAAGGCCCAGCGGCTGGCGGCCTGGCGCGAGGTGGCTCAGCGTATCGCGCACGAGATCAAAAACCCGCTCACGCCCATCCAGCTCTCGGCGCAGCGGCTCCGGCGCCGGCTGTCCGGGGACCGCGATCCCGAGGAAAAGAAACTCCTCGAGGAGGCCACGGCCACCATCATCCAGGAAGTGGACGGGCTCAAGCAGCTCGTGGACGAGTTCTCGCGCTTCGCCCGCATGCCGGCGCTGGCGCCCAAGCCGACGGAGCTGGGCCGGCTGCTCGAAGGTGTCGTGGTGCTCTACCGAGAGTCCCACCCGGCCCTGGCCATCAAGGCGGAGTTCTCCCCGGACGTGCCGGCCCTCGATGTGGATCCTGATCAGATCAAGCGCGCGGTCCTGAACCTGGTGGACAATGCCGTCGAGGCCGTGGGCGGCTCGGGGGACGTCCTGGTGCAGACCGTGTGGCTGCCGGCGACCCGCCGGGCGCGGATCGTCGTTGCCGACAACGGTCCGGGCATCGCGACGGAGGATCGGGAGCGGCTCTTCGTGCCGTATTTCTCCACCAAGACCACCGGCATGGGGCTCGGGCTGCCCATCGTGCATCAGATCATCTCCGATCACGGCGGCACCATCTGGGTCGAAGACAATCCCCCGCGGGGCACGCGCTTCATCATCGAGCTGCCCGCCGAGCGCCTGGCGGCGGCGCCGCTGCGGGTCTAGGGACCCCCAAGGCCTTCTGATGCCTGGCGAGCGCATCCTCATCGTCGACGACGAAAAGGCGATTCAGACCACGCTGCGCGGCGTGCTCGAGGACGAGGGCTACCGCGTCTCGGCCGTGGGCTCGGGCCCGGAGGCCCTCGCGCTCGTCCAGGACGAGGCGCCCGACCTCATCTTCCTCGATATCTGGATGGCTGGTATGGACGGCCTCGAGGCGCTGGAGGAGCTCAAGCGGCTCCGGCCGGAGTCGGCGGTCGTCATGATCTCTGGCCACGGCACCATCGAAACCGCGGTCAAGGCGACGAAGCTCGGCGCCTACGACTTCGTCGAGAAACCGCTCTCGCTGGAGAAGACGCTGCTCACCGCGGCGCGGGCGCTCGAGCATTCGAGGCTGGAGCGGGAGAATCGCGACCTGCGCGAGCGCCTCGACCGTGGACAGGAGATCGTGGGCAAGAGCGCCCTCATCGACGAGCTCCGCGCCCAGATCGCCACCGCGGCGCCCACCAACGGGCGCGTGCTCATCCACGGCGAGAACGGCTCGGGCAAGGAGCTGGTCGCCCGCGCGATCCACGCCCTCTCGGCCCGCCGGGAGGATCCCTTCGTCGAGGTCAACTGCGCGGCCATCCCCGAGGAGCTGATCGAGTCCGAGCTCTTCGGTCACGAGCGCGGCGCCTTCACGGGCGCGGTGGCCCGCCGTCGCGGCAAGTTCGAGCTGGCCGACCAGGGCACGATCTTCCTCGACGAGGTCGGCGACATGAGCCTCAAGACGCAGGCGAAAGTGCTGCGGGTCCTCGAGGAGCAGACCTTCGAGCGGGTCGGAGGTAAGGAGACGATTCGCGTGGACGTCCGCGTGCTGGCCGCCTCCAATCAGAATCTCCGCGAGCAGATCGCCGCGGGACGCTTCCGCGAAGACCTCTTCTACCGGCTGAGCGTCATCCCCATCGACGTGCCCGCGCTCCGACAGCGCAAGGAGGACATCCCGCTGCTCGTCGAGCACTTCATCAAGCTTTTCTCGGGCGAGAACGGCAAGCGCCCGAAGACCATCTCGGTCGAGGCGCTGGCCTACTTCCTTTCCTACGACTGGCCGGGCAACGTGCGGGAGCTGCGCAACATGGTGGAGCGGCTCGTGATCATGGCGCCACACGACGTCATCGGCCCCGAGGACCTGCCGCCGCCGCTCCGCCCGCGGGAGGCCGGCGAGGAGCCCCAGAAGGAGCGGACGCTCAAGGAGGCGCGCGAGTCCTTCGAGCGCGCCTACATCCTGGCCGAGCTGCGCGCCCTCGACTGGAATATGACGCGCACCGCGGAGAAGCTCGGCATCGAGCGCAGCCATCTCTATCGCAAGCTCAAGGCCTACGGCATCACCCCGTCCAAGTAACGCCATCCGCATCGCGCGGCTGAGCGCGGGCATCGCCCGCAGGCTCGAGGCTGCCCCGCGCGAGGCCGGCAGCGTGCACTCGGTGTTCGAGCGCGCGGTCAACCTCCGCTGTCACGACGACCGCCTGGTGATGCTGCAGGGTTTGGGGCTGCTCTCTGCGCCCTTCGCCGTCGCGCTCGAGTGGCTGCCGCCGGCCGGGGCGCTGGCGCCGGGGATGGCCGTGATGCGGGATGGTACCCGGCTCCTGATCGGCGGGACGGCAATCGATTGGCGGGACGCGGAAGTCGCCGTCACCGCGATCGCCCCGGCCGCCCGCGCGCCGCGCGTCCTCGCGGCGCTCTTCGACAACGGCGAGCCGCCGCGCGGCGCTCCCGGCCTCGAGTCGAAGCGCGGCGGCCGGGGCCGGGAGCGACTGGCAGACGGTATCGGACGAGCCGACTCGGGCGCCTTCCTCGACGGCGCCCGCGCGCTCATCGGCTTGGGAGAAGGGCTCACGCCGGCGGGCGACGATTGCGTCGTCGGTGCCCTCGCCATGCTCCGGCGTGTGCGGCCCGAGTTCCTCGCCCGCCGACCGGCGCTCCGCCGTCAGCTCGCGACGGCCGCGCGCGGCGCGACCACCGATGTGGGCCGGGAGTTCCTGCTCCACGCTCTCGACGGCGCCTTCTCCGAGCCGATGATCGCCCTGGTCATGGCGGCGACCGAGGCCAAGGCGCGCGAAGGGGCGAGGCGTTTGCTGTCCGTGGGCCACACTTCGGGAGCCGACGCGCTCCTCGGCATGCGGCTGGCGTGGCGGGCTCTGCACGCTTGACAATCGCAGGAGGGCGAGTGTAGAGTAGTGAGGCGTTCAGAAACCTCCTTTAAGCGGGCCCAGCGAGGCCGGCAAGGAGCATGTGATGAAGTACCGGAAGGCTAATGGCAGTACCCCAGCGCCCCGTCAGGGGCGTTTTTTTTACGCGTCTTCAGCTGCGGGGGCCCAGGTGGCCGGCTTCCCGCACTCCCCCCATCCGCAGTCGGGCCGCGCGGCATGACCTACCGCGAGAAGGCCGAGGTCCTGGACGAGGCCACGCTGGACCGC
>Ga0207684_10002113_pt1 | contig 20372 bp, 23 predicted proteins | sample KBSK5501metaG_FD_184342 | JGI IMG/M metagenome (GOLD analysis project Ga0207684, IMG submission 184342) | Corn, switchgrass and miscanthus rhizosphere microbial communities from Kellogg Biological Station, Michigan, USA - KBS K5-50-1 metaG... | ecosystem: Host-associated > Plants > Roots >...
GCCCCAATGACATCCGGGCGTTCAACGAGCGGGTCCAGCACCATCCCGGGACGGGCGACAAATGCTGCTGCGCAGCCTGCCCGCAGGGCTCCTGCGATATCCCAGCCGTGGGCCGCGATCAGTCTCAAATCGCCAATGGCTACCCCCAGGCGATCTGCCACCATCCAGTAGGGTTCGGGGGCGGGCTTCAGACGCTTGACGGCATCGGCAGAGAAGATCTGCTCGAAGTACCCGCTCAGACCCGCGTTGGTCATTTGAGCCTCGGCGACCTGGGCGGTTGAATTGGTAAGCGTCATCAGGCGCAACCCCGCCTGCTGGAGACGTTCAAGGGCGTGCTGCGTCTCCGGATGCGGTGGTAGTCGCCGCATCGCACGCAGAATGCCGTTTTTCTCCTCCTGTGTAATGGTCACACCGCGGCGCGCGGCGACCATGTCAAGCGCTGCTGCCCCGAGGGTGCCAAAATCTCTGTAGGGACCAGTAATCGTCGCGACAAACGCGTTTTGCAGCATCTGGGTAAACCAGGTCTGGCGCACTCCAGCATCACCGAAGACGCGCACGAACTGCGGATCCAGCGCTCGTAAATCGAGCAGCGTCTCATTGACATCGAAGACACAGATACGCGGCAAGTTCACTCCTCCTCCCCTTTGAGTATATCACTCTATTATCTGAAATCGGGATCGCATGAGGTTAAATCCATACACCCTTTCCCATTCCAGTTGGCAGATGTTTCCACGTCATTTGACCACTCATCAAGTGCTGCTTCCATCGCTGTCCACGCAATCCTCTACTTGTAAGCGATCTTGCTGTCGTTTGCCTTAGGCGGCGAGAGAGCGTTGGCGTTCTCGCTTCTTGGCGGTTTCGACAGTCGAGATTATGTACATCGATGGTCTTTCAGAGAACAAGAGTGACAGGCTTCTCTCTTTGAAGAAGTTGCACACATTGAGCGGACAACTTGGTATAGGTATAACTCATTGCTCCCAGTATAGAGCTTGTCTTTTGCTCGTTTCCCCTCACTTTATTGCCCTGTCAAACATGATCTGCTTCAAAAATCTCTTCTCGAATCGGACAGTTTCCCGCCTGTGAAGGATGATTCTTGCAAAAGAATCTTGAACGATCATTGGCTGATCAGCTTTCTATTTGTCATACACTTCAATCCGTTGCTTATAGCGTTATCTCCGTCACCTGCCGTTGCAACTGTGCGCGATCCATCTCGCCTTCCATAATCGAGCGGATGATGCCTTTGCGATCAATAAAGATTGAGACCGGCGTCCCCCTCACCTGATACAGCTCATCCACGGGAGACGTCTGAGTCAGGGTCACGGGGATAGCGATACCCGTTTGCGGATCATACGACATGATGTAACTTGCCGTATCTTGCGTATCCACGGCCAAAAGAGCAAATGGTTTGTGAGCCACTTGCTGTGCAGCATACACTTTCTGCGTGTCTGTCACTTGCGACTGACAGTCTCTACAGCCTGTACTCAAAAACAAGAGCACAACGGGCTGACCCCGCAGGTTGCTCAAGGCCATCCGTTTGCCATCGGAAGTCAGAAGAGTGAAGTTGGGAGCAACGTTGCCAACCTGGAGTCCCACCATGCGCGGAGCAGCAGGAGAGGCAACGGGGCCAGGAGTTTTGGCCGGGCTAAAGAGTCCCCAGGCAACCAATGCCAACGCCACGATTGCAGCGGCACCAACAAGAAGACGACCTACTTTCTTCATCATATCCAGACAGAGCTCCTTTCCGTGGTGATAACGCCATACTTCCATCATGAGCGATGAGGCACGACAGACAGGTCTAGCTATTCAGACCCAGATTAAAATAGTGGTTGAAGAAGGGTAGAAGGTTGAAGAAGATAATGACTCCCGTTGCAACCATGACGACACCTGTAGCGATTTCAATCTTTCCCACGTATGGCCTGAGCCACTTGAGCATCCTACTGAATTGGTCGAGACCTACACCTAAGAGCAGAAACGGGAGACCCAACCCAAACGAATAGAACAGGAGCAACATCACTCCTTGCCGAAGTGTGGCTGCACTGGCCGCCAATCCCAGAATAGGACCAAGAATGAGGCCAACACAAGGCGTCCAGCCAACGGCAAAGATACAGCCAATGAGCAGTGATGCCAGGTAACCAGGATGATGGGGTCGAAATGGAACGTGCTTCTGCCAATAAAAGATCGGCCATTGGAGGACTCCCATCAAGTGCAAGCCAATAATGACAAGGAGAACACCGCCTATTTGGCGTAGAAACAACTGGTAGGACCGCAGAAAGCTTCCCAATGCACTGGCGGTAGCGCCAAGGGCAACGAACATCAGTGTGAAACCAAGGACAAACAGCAGCGAGTGGAGAAAGGTGGTCAGACGTGCTGGGCTTTCTTCCTGTCCATGTGCTGTGTGATAGACGCTATGCCCTACCAACTGCGCGAGATAAATAGGGACCAGCGCCAACACGCATGGTGAGAGAAAGGATGCTAATCCTGCGAGAAAGGCCACTACAAAGCTTAGTTGCGATGTACCCATACACCATTCCTCGTTCTTGATGGGACAGCCTTACAAAGGGTGTATCGTTGTCGTTATCAGCAGATAAGCTACGCGTTCAATGTGCCATGCGCTAAGTATACCAATGAAGCGGAAAAAATTCTGTAGTCTAGGCTACACAGACAGAAAGTCCTCCATTCCTGAAGGCAGGAGAGCAATGTTATTGTCGAGGATTGCTCTCTCGCCGAGTCCAATTATCTGTCTAGCAATGATGTATCGAGCTTCTGTTCCCCAACATCCGTAGGAGATAGTTCTGCCAGAGATCTGTCGCGCTGCCGTTTGCCTTGTATCTGACTATACATCGCCACAGCGAATGGTACACAATAGGTCAAGAGCATCGGGAGAAGCCGGTCGGAAGTAAAGTGCCCTGTGAAGATCGCCTGCCCGTGATTGATCACTGCCAGGAGCGTGCCAACGACCAGCGCCATCTTGAGCGAAAACAACAGCGTTGGGCGTTCAAGGCAATAGGCGATGAGAGGGCGTGAGCTTCCTCGCTTATTCATTGATTCGACGGTCGGAGTTGTGCGCATCACTGGTCTCCCAGGCAGTATAAGTGGCAGACTCCTCTCCTTGTAAGGAGATAGGTGCATAGAGAGCATAAGCGGCCTGAACTGACTCGCGCTCTACCTCAATGCAATGATACCATAGAATCGAAGAAATTTTGTAGCCCAGGCTACAGACGGACTTACCTCAGCTCACCCCCCTGCTCATTTGCGCGGGATTATCGCTCTCAGAAGAGCGGCTGGCAACGATTGCTCATAAGGAAGATACAGGTGCATCATGACCATCTGCCTTCTCGATTTTCAAGTTGGTGAGCCTCCCACTTGTGCTCGATACGCTTCCGGCACGGAAGGCCATCTCACCGTCAGGACGAGCGATTCCTGTACCACCACCCATCGATGAGCGACACCTGCCGACCAGATCGCATAGTCCCCTTCCCGGGGAAGGAGACACTCCCTGCCGGGAAACTGTAGGGAGACCTGGCCCTTGATCAGCACACACAGCGTTGTAGCTTCCTCGCTCACGCCCCAGAACGGCTTCTGTGTTCCTGCGAGGTGAGTACTCCACTTGATCTCAACTGCGTGGCTTGAGCGAAGATCGTGTGGAATCTCCAGAAAGCGGCCAATAAACCACCCCTGGTGACGTGCGCCATCAGCAAGCGCATTGCCACAGCGTACCATCGGTCGACCTTCTTGCGTCCTCTGAGTTTCCTGTTGCATGGGGGCGATGACCTCCTCATCTTACTTTCCCTCATCGATTCACATGATCGTCGAACGAGGGAGAAGCGCTTCCCCCTCGTTCGGCACAGGAGATAAAGCCATTGGCGTCTCACCTACTTCCCCCTTCCTGTGGCGTATTCAGCTCCCAGCCGGAATGAGCGCGCCGAGCATCCCGGAACCTCGATGATACTTACAAAAGAACACCAGCGGGGCGCTTCCCATCTTCACGTGTACCGTGATTGTCTGACCGGGGGACATATCCTGGTCAAGGTGGAGTTGTGGGATGGACACGTTGTGCAGCACCACTCCGCCATTATGGACAGTCAGGGTGATCGTCCCGCTGTGTAAACCCGTCACACAGGTTGGGCTGAAGAAGAAGTCGCTCGCTTCTATCGAGATCTGACTGCTGGATGCTGCGGAGACTCCATGCCTATTCGTCCCGGCTGGCAAACCGGAGGAGGCCGGGCACGTTCCCGAAGCCGCCCCAGGTGTCGAGGTCGGAGTCGAAACCGGCTGGGTCGGCGCCGGAGACGCCTGACCCGCCGAGGTACTCGTGGTGCTGCATGCCGCCACGCCCAGGAGCACCACGAGAGAGAGCAGAGCGAACATTCGTCGAGCGGTACTCATCCGATCATCACCGTCACTTCGGAAGCGACCGGGGGATGCAAGGGCGCATGTCCGTTGTCGGTCAGCAGCGCGATCAGCGTGTGCGTCTGGCCCGCCTTCAAACCCTGGGTAGTCGCCTGAAACGTCATCGTGCAACTCATGCCGAGCATCGTCCCCATGCCCATCATCGGGCCTGACATCGAGTCGAGGTTGAGATGCCAGTGGCCATAGCGTGTCACGTCGGGCTTGCCCATGAGATTGCAACTCAGGTTGTAGTTCGTGACCTTCACCACCACGTCAAAGGTACCGGACACGACAGCACCATTCTTCGGAGAAAGGATCGTAATGGCCGGCGCACTAGCGAACGAGGCACCTGTGATGGTGGGCAGTGGGTGAGTTGGCTCGTAGTCGATGGTGATGGCATTGCCATTCTCGTCGATCTCGGTATGGTCATTGAGCGTCGGCACCGCCGTGAGCGTGTGCATGCCAGGTGCCACGTTCTGCAACGAGATGGTCGCGGTTGGGGTGCAGTACATATTGACCAGGGCCTTATCCAGCAGGATGTGATAATGTCCGCTCCCAGCCTGGTCTGCTTTGCCTGCCAGCGCGCAGGTCGGGGTGTAGCCGGAAGCCTGCACCACGAGCGTGACAGAGTTGTCGGTCACCTTCGTTCCACTGGCCGGTGACGTGATCAGCGTTTTCATGTTCTGCGCATAGGCGGGCAGATGCATCATCGTCATCGTCTGCGTCGGTTGGGGAGTAGACGCCGGACTGGATGTGCTTGTAGCCGCGCTACTCCCACAGGCAGCCGCGATGAACGCGATTGCTACGAGCAAGAGAGAGAGACGAAACGAGACCTTCTTCATGAAAACCCTCCTTTGCAATGCATCCCGCTGCGAAGCGCGGGATCTCTCCACTTATTCCATTGATCCTCTCAACAGCTTGAGAGGAGGTCAGTCTCACTGTTACGACTTGATGGAAGATGCCTGTCATTCGTTCAGCTACCCTCTCAGGAACGCACAGGCAGCATCCCTATCTGGAAACCAGCAGGTATATGTGCCTCCCATAATGCAGCTGGGACTTGTGTCGCGGGGAGCATCAGCAGCGTCTCATACACCGGCTCGCCGGTGCTGGGTCCGCTTGCATTGCGCAAGACATTGACAGGGAGATACTGCGTGTCGAGCAGTAGCACCAGGCCATTCCCCATGCGAATACGATACACCTCCTGGCCTCGAAACGTACCCTGCCCGAGATAGACGGCACGATGCGCCTGCAGGTCGGTGCGAAGTTGCCCGAGATCAAACAGCGAGTCATCAACGCCCCAGGCGTTTGCTCCCCACTGGGCAAGATGGTGGATCAGGTCCTCCCCAAGCAGGACCTGATCATTCCCTACTGCGACAATATCCAGGTCCTTGCCCGCTGTCGTCTCCACGTGCATACGACCCGTTCCCAGGTCGTGATAGCAGTGGATGTGGTACTGGACTCCACTCGTGCCAACCATCGTCTCGGTGTGAGAGAGGACATAGCCGCTCCACGAGAGATTCGCGGGCAATGCGAACGCGCGAGGAGGGGAGAACAGCGCGCTCAGCAGTTGGGGCGTCGTTATCATCACGGCCACGAGCACTGCCGCGGCTGCAAAGAGCATCAACCAAGGAGAACGGCGCTCACGCATGAAACGGCGCGTGAATTCGTGGTGAGGCGCCTGGCCTGTTAGTGTGATTGCCGCCATAACGACCTGGTCGACACGCGGCGGAGGCGCGAACTCATCGAGGCCGGTAGCCAGGGGCGCTACCCGACTGAGCATGCGTCGTTCAGCTTCGCAGGTGGCACAGCTCTTGACATGTTCAAAGACGAGCTGTGCTTGTTCAGGGGATACATCATCAAGCACGGCCAGGTAGAGCTGCACGGTCGCGCAGACTGAATGCCTGGAATCACCTGCTCTGGAGATTGGCGGTAGGTCGGCGTCCATCATGACTGTTTCTCCTGCTGCCCGTCATGTTCCTGACTGATGCGCTGATACTGCTCGGCAAACATCTTTTTCGCGCGCGAGAGGCGCGAGGCAGTTGCTCCTGGTGATAAGCCGATGATGCGTGCTATTTCCTGGTAGGGGATGCCTTGAGCAACGCTCAGCACCAGCACAGCAGCGTATTCATAGGGAAGACGCGCTAAGGCGAGCTGAATATGTTCACGCTCGGCAACCATGGCCATGCCACCGTGATCGACAGACAAAAAGGCGAGTGTCTCCTCATCGCCCTCTTCTTCATCGCCCTCATCCTCACGGTTGTGGCGTGTCAGAGGCCACCAGGAGAGGCGTTTCCGCTTGCGCAGCATGTCGGTGCACAAGTTGGTAGCCACGCGATACAGCCACTCACTCTGGCTATCCCGGTCGCGCAACTTCTCCCAGTGCATGCAGGCCCGCAGGAAGACCTCCTGGGTCGCATCGGCAGCATCCTCATGGTTACCGAGCAGACGGTAAATATAGGTATAAATTGGCCGTCGGAACCGCTCGTAGAGGAGGGCGAGCATCCGTGTATCTTCAGAAAGGAGTGTCGGATCGATCCCTGGAGCGGCTGCAGGCGCTTGCCTTACAGCGTCCGTATGTCCCCCTTTCCGCCTTCCGTCGTGTGTCGATACCAGTCCAGGAATGGCGCTGAAATAGAACATGATCGCCTCCGTGGTCTACGTGTGCAACTCGTTGCATCACCACTCATCACAGGCTTTTTTACTCCATGCTTCAAGACTGCTCGTATCTTCACCGGTACGTACCGTATACGTATCAGCACAGATAGACTGAACCGATCACGACAACCGAGTAGGATAGTGATGGATGAGCAGCGAGAAGGCAGGAAAAGCGGGAGTTCCGTAGGGCATACGGAACAGCTGGAGAGCAGTACGTCGATGAGCGGTATTGTCTGCACAGAACGTCATGCAAACAACTTGTCACGGCGCAGGCTTCTGCAACATGCGACGAAAAATGCATGTCATACTTATTAATACGATTCTGTCTCTCCCTATTTGCAAAATGCACCCTGGTGAGACCGGCCTCCACTGTGAAAAAGTAGAGTGGCACTCTACCTTCGCAAGCTGAGAATGATCTGTGCAATCCTGCGATTACTCCTTGCAGCGCTGCCCTCCAGGTACGCCTCATCCGATGGGTCCGCCACCAACGGCAATGAGCGAGGCCGGGAGGTGCCGCAGGTCAAAGACGTCCTCATTGGTCAGATACCCGACTTCTTCCAGCCCCTCGATGCTGGGAATGAGAGGATGTGACCCGGTAGCAATCACAATATTCCGGCTCGTGAAACGTTCCCCATTTAAGAGCAATTCATGGGGCGAGGCGAAGGAGACATTGCCGAACCTCACGGTGACGCCCTCGACGTAGACCTGTTCGTTTGCAGCAACGTGCCTGATGACCTCCTGGATATGCTGAGAAACCCTTGCCATGTCGATACCCAGGCCGATTGGTAGGAGCCCCAGCCTGGCTGCATCTCTGGCTTGCTGCACGACACGTGCCACATGGATCAAGCTCTTGCTCGGCACACAGCCGTAATTCAAACAGTATCCTCCCAGGCGTTCTTTGTCGATGAGCAAGCCGTTCGCACCCAGCGAAGTCGCTATGCGCGCGGCAGTAAGCCCGCCCGAACCTCCGCCGATGATGGTCAGGTCATAGAGGTAGTGCGCCATGTTTGCCCCTCCAAAGGAACGCCCTGATTCCCAATATCAGTATAGCGTTGAAAGAGAGGGAGTTCTGTAGCCTGGACTACATACGTTCGGACTTAGAAGCGTATGCGATTACACCCGGTAGAGCGCTGGTGCTTCAAGGGGCGGTTGTGGCAAAAAGAGGCAGTTGTGGCAGAGCTGCCTGCGCATCCTGTAGTGACGAGCAGACGGCTAGACAAACGATCGAAATTCGTCCTGGTTTGAGCCAACGTGGTAGCAATCAGAACATCGCGCTCCTCCATTACGTCTGGCTGATCTCCACTACGTCCTGTTGCAGGGTGGACTCGTCAACGGGGCCAACTACCACCGCGCGGATAATGCCCTGGCGATCAATAAAATAGGAAGTCGGTGTGGCGGTCAGGTTATACAATGTCGCTACCTGCTGGTTGTTGTCCAACGCCAGGGAATAGGTTAGGCCATATTGCTGCGCGAATTGTTGCGCAGTTTGCGCATCGTCCACGCTATTGACGCCCAGGATCACAAAATCTTTGCCTGCCGCCCGCCGTGCCGAGTAAAAGCGCTGCATACCAGGAATTTCAGCCAGGCATCCAGGACAGGTGCTATACCAGAAATTAAGCATGACCGGTCTGCTGCGGAACTGGCTCAGGCTCACCTGCTTCCCATCCAGCGAGGTCAGCGTAAAGTTGGGGGCGACATCACCGATCTGTAGACCCATCGTTGCACCCGGCGAGGAGGGTGTGGTAGAAGCTGCGCCAGGACGCAATAGCCCCGCGACGACGAAGGCGAGGACACCAATCACCACCACGGTGAGTACGCTTCGAGTGACCAGTATCCCTACACTGCGACCAAAAAGAGCCGTCAATAGAGTGTTCTGAAAGAGCCGTGGCATGTTGCGCTGTTGTAGTTTCCGGCTCGATGAGGTTTTAGCTACAGAGTGAGTAGTGCGATGAGAGCGAGTATTGGCCATAGCCGTAGAGTGTCCTTTCTCTTACAGGATGAGCGCTTTGGTTGCAAGAAATGGACATATGCTCTCTGATGGAGCATATGCCAGGTATTCAGTTAGCAAGACGCCAGGAGGTAACCGCACCAGATCATTTCACGGCTGGTAGACCCGCGTGTCTGGCCGGTAGACCACCCAGGCGAACCAGAAGGAATTGGTCGCCACCACCGGAGTCAGAGATTTGCCTGCGAGTGGTCCACTGATCGCCCGCCCCAGGATATCCCATGCACTGCCGGTCTCCCTGTCCACGATGTGTGTACCATCAAAGCCAAATGTCAATGTCCGGTCACCCAGCGCACGCATGTACACAATCGCTGAACCCACATCTCGCCACCGGCGATGGTCCCGGAATCCAGGGGTGATGCCGTCCCGGGGACCCACAGCGCTACTACATCGGTTTGGCCAATCGTGTCATTGACCACGTGTACCTTCTGCAGGGTATCAAATGGGTAGGCGACGGCCTCACCGCCGAGGACAACGATGAGTACGCGCGCCATCGGGCGCAGCTTCCCTGGTATTGGGGGGCCGCTGTACAGGAATGGCGACTGGTTCACATTATCATACCCCTGGTAGGGGTTTTGCCCATAGGGTCGATCATAGCCCGTGTCGCGCGACAACACTCGCCCGTCTGGATGCGCCGTTTTGAAAGTCGTCCAGGAAAGAATGGCGGCTGGCCTGGAGACCAGCATAGTTCCTGTCAGTTGCCCGATAATCGCCTGACCGATCGCTTGCTGCCACCACGATTCGGTCTGTCGATCGTACATCAGCAGGTTGCTGAAGCGCAATCGCCCGGTGGTGCCAAAGTCCAGCACTCGCCCACTGACAGTACGCTCGAAGACGATGGCGGTATTGCAGAGCGGGCAGAACGTCACGGCAACGGGTACTCCTCCAACAGTATCATTCACAATCTCGTGCCAGATGAGCATTTGAATGGGATACGCGCGCGCGTCGCCGCCGATCTGAAAGGAAATGACCGGTTCGTTCGGTTTGAGCCAGGCATCTGCTTCATTGACGGTGACAAACCTGGGAGCATCGAGCGCGGGAATCCCATCTTTCGGTGGCCCTCCCGAAAGAATCTCATCATAATGAACACAGTGTTTGCGAAAGTCGGTTTTGAATTCTACCGTGGCGAGCTCCGGGGGCGTTTCCGGCGGCAAGAGTGTACAGGCAGCGGGCGTGAAACCTGCAAGCGAGGCAGTCGTTCTATGTGTAGTGCTTCGGATTGCCGTAGGCTGATGTGTTACTTGAAGAATGCCGAATACCGCAACCAGAACCGCTAAGACGAGTAGCAGCCCCCATTTCCATTTGCTCCAGATGAGCCGTGCAGGTTCCATGATATATTCTCCTGGTTGCTCGAGGGTAGGACATTCCTCTCCTTACCGTTACCGGAACAGTACATAGTGATCTAACGATACCTGAATTATAAGGTCGAATCAGGGAAAGTTCTGTAGTCCAGGCTACATTTGCCGGGTAACCCGTTTCACGAGGGAATACTCTCTACCTTCTTCTACGATTCTGACTGAGGAAATTTTCTCTGAGGCCATTCTTCAAAACCAGAAAAATCAATGCTACTTCAACTATACTACTTGATGCACTGAAGTTCTGTAATGTAGACTACAGACACAGCGCCAGGATGCCAGTATACTTGGAAGAGGGACTGTCTCTGGAACTCAGGCTACTTGACGTTTGAGCGTATGTACCCCGGGACGGCGAGAGCGAATCTTTGAGCAAGGAGGCCACCCTACCAGTATGAACAATCGTCACGCCGCACATGTGCAACGTATGGTCGACGCGGTCCTCAGCCGCCCTGGTGATACCGATCCCGCGCTACGGCGCACCATCGAGGCGTGGTCGGCGAAGCTCGGAGGGCGCTCCGGTGCAGAAGTGGTTGAGATCCCTGCCGAATTGACAGGCTATGTCACCAAGGTCGCGTTACACGCTTACAAGACCCTTGACGAGGACATCGAGACACTGCGAAATGCGGGGTATTCGGAGGATGCCATCTTTGAAATGACGTTGAGTGTAGCCATTGGTGCTGGTCAAGCCCGGCTGGAACGCGGCCTTGCGGCGCTGAAAGGAGCGCCAGATGCGGCTCAAGAAGCTTGACGAGGTTCTCAAAGGCGAGCCGGTCACCGATGTCGTTCGGACGGTCTCCTATCGGTCGGACCTGTTCGGCAGGCCTTTCATTGATGGGTTACAAGAGAGCTTGCGCGGTCCTTCCGACTGGACCGTCGGCGAGCGTGAGTTGTTCGCTGCCTTCGTTTCGAGCAAGAATCACTGCCGGTATTGAACCGGGATTCATGGCGCAGTTGCGTCGAAGGAATTTCAAGAGGACGTTGTCCAGGCCGTGCTGGACAACTGGCGCACAGCGCCAATTCACGAGAAACTGCGGGCGACGCTCGGTTTTCTCGAGCAAGTGACGCTCGCTCCTGGGACAGTTAGCCCTGACGATGTTGCGCCGCTGCGTGCCGTAGGGGTGAGCGAGCAAGCCGTCGAGGACGCGCTGTATGTCTGCGTCTACTTCAATATTATTGACCGGGTGGCCGACGCGCTCGACTTCGATGTCCCCTCGGCAGAAGCCTTCTCCAAACGCGCAGACATGCTGCTCGAACGTGGCTACCTGCCCTCGATCAAACCGTCATGATCTCCACATTGAAAGGGTGACCAGCAACCAGGACGCTTGAGAGGAGAGCAGTGCATGGAGCCATAGGCCCCGCAGGAAGACAAGGACACTGTTCGTTGTTATTTTCATTCCGCGCATGAGAAAGGGGCTGCACATGTCGAACGTCTTAACGACAACGGTGATCGGCTCGTATACTGTACCCGACTGGTATCCCGTGCTCCAGGAAGCGGTCCTGGCTAGTCAACTGACACCCGAGGCATTCCGCGATGCGAAAGCCATCGCAGCCAGGGCAGCCGTGAAAGACCAGGAGGCGGCCGGTGTGGAGTTTGTGAGCGATGGCGAACTCTTTCGCCGCGACGACAACCGCTTTGGTCCGCCAAACGCCATGATTAACTATTTTGCTGCCAGGATCCCAGGATTTGCTGGAGAACTGCGCCCCAGGACAGGCATTACCCCGGTCGCTCCCGAGGCCTGGCTGCCTGCGCCGGTCGTGGTTGCGCGCCTGGAAGCGGCGCCGCTTGGTCTGGTGGACGAACTGAACTTTCTACGCGCGACGACCTCGCGACGCGTGAAGATTGCTATGACAGGCCCGCACATGTTCGCTCGCGTGGCCTGGGATGAGCATTACGCCGATCCTGAAGCGCTGGCAATGGATATGGCAGCAGTGGTGAATGCCGAGCTGCGTCGCCTGGATGAAGCCGGGTGCGATGTTATCCAGCTCGACGAACCCATCCTCTGGTTCCTGCCGCAGGATCAGCCGTGGGGCATTCGCGCCATTAATGCCTGCTTTGAAGGGGTGACGCGCGCAAAGAAAGCGCTCCATGTCTGCCAGGGCAACTACAATCCGGACCCGGCCGCCCATGTGGGCATCCGTATCTTTCCGTCTGAATTTGCCGCGATTCTGCCGGTGATCCAGCGGGCCAACGTGGACGTGGTGTTGATGGCACTCGCTTCATTGGAAGTAGCAGATCTCACGGCGCTCCATGACTTCCCACAGGACAAAATCCTGGGGGTCGGCGCGGCCGATGTGCAGAGCCACCAGATAGAAACGCCTGAGGAGGTCGCGCAAACGATCCAGCGCGTAGCTGCATTTGTCGATCCTGAGCGCCTGTGGGTGAATCCTGATTGTGGCCTCAATCACCTCCCACGCGATGTAGCATTCGCCAAGCTCAGCGCGATGGTCGCTGGCGCTCATAGGTGGTCCTCCATTGCATGAGCTCAAGAGACGAACGCCTCCACGGTTGGGGCATGATCTGCTGTTTCTAGCAGACGCAGAGCGGCCTTGATGACCGCTCGCTGCTGCTCATGACGATGCGGCAATCCGAGTGGGCGTCCCATGAGATGCGGTGTGATGAGTGTGCGCGCTGGCTTGAGGAGTTCCGCATCTGGGCGGAAGGCTTCGATGTAGACGCACACGGTGGAGATGCCTATCGACTCGATGGCGCGCGCGACGTGACCCACGGTCACATGGCAAATGGGTCAGCCAGCGGTCAAGAAGACCGCGTCTACGCCGTCATCTTTGAGCATTCGCGCCCACTGCGGCGCGCTCTCCTGCACCAGGCGCGGAATATTGGTCAGCCCGTGATAGGAGTAGTTGCGCTCTGCCAGTGCGTCGATCACTCCCTCCTGGGCAAGTTCGCGCAAGCGCGTCAGCGGGAAGATCACATTGATGTCCTTCTGCGCGGCGCGGATATCATAGGCCACATGCCCGACGCGCAGGCGCTCTTCCGGTGTCTGCGCCGGAATGATGCGCAGAGACGGGAAGCGCTCGGTAGCCTTGCGCACGTCGCGCACCGCCTGCTCATAGGTGAGTTCGGCGGGATAGTACGGGTCCTGGTCGTCCAGGTAGATCGCTCCAGAGCTGAAGAGGGCCACAGTGGCCTCGCGCAGCGGCCTGCGCATTGGGGCGAACGGGGCATCGGGGAAATCCGGGCGGAACGGCGTAGCGGTCTGCGTGGGCGTATAGGCGGCGACCTGCCCTTGCTCCACATAGCGGGCGAGTGCCTCAGTACTGCTATCATCAATGGCATCGCCCACCTGTCGTAACAATCCCTGGACAAAGCTCGCGAGGTCCTCCTCGGAGAAGTTTTTGAGAAACTTGAAGTAGTTATCGGCGCGCTGGGCATGATAGAGGCTGGCGGCAAAGGCGGTGAGCGAAAGCGGTTCTGGTGCTGACGAGTCCGGCGCATTGGACTGGCGATCAACCATGGATGCGATCTCCTTGTGTGCAACAAGTCAAAAACACGATGCTATAGAGGAGCACCATTGTGCGTCACGTGTTATTCCACACCCATCGCTTTAGGGTAAGACCTTGTTCGCTACCTCCTCCAGGATTCGATACTCAAAGGAGTGAGGCGACCAGGATGGGTCACACGATGGTTGTAAACCAGCTGGCGCCCAGGTAATCTCCTTGCCTTAGCGGAAAACCTCACCGCCTCGGCGGGCAGGTCGAATTTGTAGAAAGGACGCTTCTGTTACAGACCACAACAGCAAACGGGGCGACCTCATGCCTCTGTAGCCTCGGCTCCACAATCCGCTCAGCTCGTTCATCTACGACCGCCGGTAAAGGGTGCTGAGCAAGCAGCAGTAGAGCGGTCCTGGTGTTTTTCTGTAGCCGTGGCTACAGAAAATGAGGAGACCGGCAGGTATGCTGAGAACAAGCTGTCGTCCGTATTCTATCCGTGCTCTCTGAAAGGGGATTTCATGTCAGGATCACAAGCATTCACCGGGCAACATAAGATCAAGATGTATGCCACCACGTGGTGTGGCGATTGCCGCATGGCGAAGCGTTGGTTCGATGCGCACGGCATCCCCTATGACTATATCAATATCGAGAGAGATGAGCGTGCTGCTGCCGAGGTGCTGCGTATCAACAGGGGCATGCGCAGCGTCCCCACCATCGTCTTCCCGGATGGCTCGATTCTGGTCGAACCGAGCGCGCGCGAACTGGCCGCCAAATGCTTGCAGGAACTACCACCCTCGCTCGGTGAACGCCTGAAAAGTCTGTACAAAGATGTCGTGAAAAGAGAGAGCTAAGGGCGGTTTACTCATCGCGGCGAACGGCCCTGCTTTAGCGATGGGGAAGCTCGGCCGATTCACCCGACTCTGGCGGCCATGACTCTGCCTGTGAGATAGCCCAGGCCGTATTCACGAGGCCGATGTGACTGAACACCTGCGGGAATTTGCCCAGCAATTCGCCTGCGCCGGGTCTACCTCCTGGCTGTACCTATGTCAAAAAAATACTCCCGGTGAGGTGTTTCTTGCCACTGGGAGAGAACTTCCCGCTGCACAACCTTCTTCTCAAAGGTGCCGATGTGCTTGCACTTGTTCGTCGGAACCTTTCATAATGGAAGAAACGCTGCGAGAAAGGGGTGTCTCATGGACAGCAACGAATTTGCACTCACAGGACAGGTTGCTCTGGTGACAGGCGCCAGTAGTGGGCTGGGGCGAGCCACCGCTCTTGCCCTCGCACACGCCGGTGCCGATGTCGTCCTGCTTGCACGCAGTGCCGATGATCTCCAACGGGTCGTCACCGAACTCACAGCTAGTGGCCGTCGCGTTCTCGCCTTTCCAGCAGATGTCGCACACGAAGACGACGTTGTCAACGCGGTGAGACGCGCCATCGAGACGTTCGGTCACATCGACATCCTGGTGAATGCGGCAGAGATCGATGTCCCAGGACCGATTGTCCAGCTGGCAACGAGTGATTGGGACTACGTGCTGGATGTGAACCTGCGTGCCCCTTTCCTGTTAGCGAAGGCCGTCTTCCCATCTATGAGCCAGGCGCGGCGAGGCACGATCATCAACATCTCCTCCGTGGCGGGCAAACGCGGCTGGGCGAATGCCTCAGCGTACTGTGCTTCCAAATTTGGCTTGACTGGCTTCACCCAGGCCCTCGCTGCTGAGGGAAAGGCCTATGGAATTCGGGCTTGCGTCATCTATCCTGCTGGGATGGCAACCCATTGGGGGATGTGGTCATCGACCGAGCGTGCCGCATCGGGACCGGAACCCCCACCTGTCACGAAAGCGTTACCCCCAGCAGAGGTGGCGTCCTTGATCGTCTGGATAGCAACTGCGCCCCCCGAACTGGTCCTCAACGAGGCCATCATCAGCCCGCTCGAAGAGGAAGGCTGGCCGTAGATTGAGAGGTGCTGCCAGCCGTCCGTGCGCTTCCGGCAAGGGCAGGTGATCCTCAACAAAGGGGAACGAACTCGCTTGCTCAAGGCTTGCCTCCCGGCTCCTGGCTGTCTACAATAGGATAGGAGGCAATGACAGCAGAGGAGCATACATGGTACAAGCACAAGCAAGCGATATTCATCGAGAAAAGACGATGGTGGCCTTCTCATCGGTGGTGGCTGCCATCGGGTTGACGAGCATGAAACTCGTGGTGGGTCTGTTGACGGGGAGCCTGGGCATTTTGGCCGAAGCCGCTCATTCGGGCCTGGACCTGGTTGCGGCCCTCATGACGTTGTTTGCGGTGCGAGTCGCATCGCGCCCGGCGGATATGACCCATCACTACGGCCACGGCAAAGTGGAAAATCTGTCGGCCTTCTTGGAAGCGGGCTTACTGATTCTGACGGCCATCTGGGTCATCTACGAAGCCGTTCGGCGGCTGTTGTTTCATGACAGTCATGTCGAAATCACCATCTGGGCATTTGTCGTCATGGGCGTGTCCATTGTCGTGGATTCCACCCGCTCACGAATCCTGTTACGGGTGGCACATCAGACCGGCAGCCAGGCCCTGGAAGCAGACGCATTGCACTTCAGCACGGATATCTGGAGTTCTGCGGTCGTGATTGCAGGGTTGCTAGTCGTCTGGCTCACGGAGCGGTTCTCGCTTCCAAGTCTGCTCGCTCAGGCCGATGCCGTCGCTGCCCTGGGCGTCTCCGGCATTGTCATCTGGGTGAGTGTGCAACTCGCCAAAGACACGATGGATGCGCTGCTGGATCGTGCTCCGGATGCTGTCACCCAGCAGGTTCAGAGCCAGGTGCATGCCCTTCCTGACGTGCTTGAGGTGCGGCGTGTGCGCATGCGTCGAGCAGGCAACAAGATCTTCGCCGATGTAGTGGTTGCCGCACCCCGCATCTTCACCTTTGACCGGACGCACGCACTCACCGAGCAGGTGGAACAGGCTGCGCGTGAGGCCGTGCGTCTGGTCATCCCACAGGGAGACATTGACATCGTGGTGCATGTGGAGCCAACCGCTTCTCCCAGGGAAACGGTCGCCGAGCAGATTCATTACCTGGCAGAAACGCAAGGGGTCCACGCGCACGATATCCATGTGCGCAATGTGAGTGGGCACCTAGAGGCCGATTTTGACCTGGAGGTTCCGGCGGATATGGCGCTGGCTGATGCCCATACCGTTGCATCGCGCTTGGAAGAAGCCGTGCTTCAGACCAATCCGCACGTGCGACAGGTCAACACGCACTTGGAGACACCACCCAGCTCGATTGTTCCTAGTCAGGAGGTGACCAGGCAGTATCCCGACCTCGTTACCCAGTTGCGCAGCCTGGCCGATGAGATTGCAGGAGCAGGCAGTGCGCACGAGATCCATCTGTATCGTCCACAAGAGACGAGCGCGTGCCACCATCCGCAGAACACGCCAGAGGAGCGGACGCCTGAACTTGATGTGGTCGCGCATACCACCTTTGCGGCCTCAACACCGCTCAGCCAGGTCCATATGCAGGCGGAGGAGATCAAACGGGCATTTCGTCAGGCCTATCCAACGCTGGGCGCGATCACCATCCATATGGAGCCACCGGAGGAGCAGGTGGAAAGACCACCCCGATCTGACCGGTGAAGCATCTGTCCACCCTCACCGGCACTTCTTGAAAGATCAAAAGGAGCACATCTATGACCGACGAACCCCAAAACCGCATCAATATGGAAAAGGGCCGCCAGATCTATGAACAGACCCGCGCTCGCTTTGCCAGTAACCCGGCCCTCGGCAAGACTACTATCCGCGCTGTAGCAAAGCTGCTGGAGGACATGCACATTGAAGGCCGCGTTGGCCGATTCCATCTCGAATCCGACGAACCCGCCGTGCGCGGCGGAACCGATCTGGGACCTACCCCCTTGCAATACTTCGTCGCCGGCACCGCGTTTTGCCTCATCACCCAGATCGCGCGCTTCGCGCCCCTCTACGATGTCCCACTCGAAGAGGTGCAGGCCGATGTCCGAGCTGAATTCAACGCAGCCGACAAGTTCGTCACAGACGATTCCAACGGCGCCTTCGAGCAGGTCACTTACGCCCTCACCGTGCGCAGTTCTGCCCCTGCCTCGCGAGTACGCCCCCTCATCGAACACGCCGAACGGGCCTGCCATGCCACCCAATCCCTGCGCCGGCCCGTCCCCGTCTCACTAGAGGTCCAACTGAATGGACAACCACTCCCGCTCACCGGTGAGTGAACGCGGGAAGAGGATGTGGCTTTCAGGCCTGCTTGTATGTACCGGCGGGGAAGGGTGAACGATATCGTCGAGGATACCATTCAACTCTTGATAGCTCACGCGTAATCCTCAAGAGGAGGGAGTTCTGTAACCTGGGCTACAGAAAGTGCAGTAAGCTGGGAGAGACACTATGAATGATTGGGCGCATGTTCTTTACGGATGAGACATCTACACAGAAACACCTGTCTGTGTATTATCATTTGTGCAGAGCAACACAAGTAGAGAAGATATCTTTAGAGAGACGAGACAAAAGCGTGAGAAAGGGGCCACGTTGATGGCGAAAGCCCGTTGGAACGGCGTCACACTTGCTGAGAGTGAGCAGTGTACAGTTATAGAGGGGAACTACTACTTTCCTCCTGATTATGTGCGTCTTTTATTTCACAGCAAGCCAGTGCTGTCCGGGCCAGACAACCTGGTAGCAACCATCCTGATGGGGAGAATCTAGGGTATTCGAGGCGCAGTACCCGGTACTTTGGTACTCCTGCTACAAGCGCCTGTTACCTGGAACGTATATGCTAGTAGAGAAGTGGTTTACGGAGTGTCCGTTGTGCTCGATACTATCGCACGGCTGACTCCCCAGGACGCACACTACTGGTCAAATGCCATGGCATGGCACCCACACCAAGCGTATTTTCATCAGAGAGTGCTCAGGAGAGACAACCTCGCCGCCAGTGATTGTTACGAACAGCACACCCTATGAGACCTCTTGAGAATGTGGCGGGAGACTCCGAGCAAGAGAGTGAGGAATCGTATGGCCGTCTTACCTTGGTGGAATCGTCTCAATGTCCTTCCAGAGTTACCAAGGGACGTTCCCCTGGCAGTGCGCGAGCGCGCGCGGCGCAGGCAGCTCGTCAGCACGATCTTGTTGGTCGTGGCTAGCTTCCAATTGGTCAATCTCCCAGGTGCTATCAGTGATCAGAGTCCTCTGGCTCTTGGCACGGTGGTCCTCGGCCTGGTGATTTGTGGGGTAGCCATGCTGTTCAACAGGGGAAGCAAGGCCACCGTCAGCAGCATCCTGCTGATCGTCGTGATTGATCTGGGATGTGGGCTGATGCTGTTGACCTCTCCCATGGGACTCGATGTGGCACATCTGCCGGTCTTTGATGTGCTGATCGTCTCGGAACTCATCGCCGTCTCCCTGCTGCCTGCGGTGAGTGTCTTTCCCATCGCGTTGGGCAATATCCTCTTCATTCTCGGTGACATTGCCCTCCAACCACATACGCCTGCCTTGAACCAGCTGTTGGCTTCGGGTATGGCGTATGATGTCATCGCCCAACCGCTTGGCCTGCAAATTATCGTCGCAGCGGTAACATACCTCTGGGTCCGGAGCGCCCTCCGGGCCTTCGCGCGGGCGGACCGCGCCGAAGAGGTTGCCGAACTAAAGCGACGTGATGCTGAGCGCACGCACCAGCTCGAGATGGGTATCCAGCAATTGTTGCAGACTCAGGTGCGTGCCGCGAATGGCGATCTGATGGCACAGGCCAACCTGAGCCAGGACAACGTGCTCTGGCAGGTCGGTGTCTCACTCAATATGTTGTTGACGCGGTTGCAGAAGGCTGGCCGGGAGGCGAGTCGAGCCGAATCCGAGAACCAGCAATTGAAAGGGGAAGTAGCGCGGCTGACCGAGGCCCTGCGCGAGGCGAGGGCTGGGAGACAGTTCCCGTAGTGGGAGTGCTGTGCGTTTTACGCCCGGATAGCATACCGATAGGGACGTTACTCCTGCTTACCGGAGTCGCCCCAATCTGGGTTCACGCCGATTGCGCCTGGCCTCGTCGGATATGTCGCGGCCCTCTTCGATCTCAGTGCCATCTTCACTGATCTGAATGTAGAACCAGGAGCGAATGGCTATTCGCCGCCGAAATCACCTCCTCCAAAGTCTTCACCTGTAGAGCCAGCGTCAGCATAGTCACCTTGACCATCAGCGGGATGATAATCGCCGTGAGCATCCTGTTGCATTTCTCCCACAGCCTGGCCTATCCCATATCCTGCAAGACCGCCACCCAGAGCACCTAATCCGCCAGCAATCCACGGATTCATCCCTCCCCGCTGTGGATAGCCCTGCTGAGGGTACACTCCACCCTGCTGTGGATACCCAAAGCCTGAAGGTGCCCCCCGATATTCAGGTGGAGCATACCTCTGCTCAGGGGTGTAGCTTTGCTGCTGAGGCATCTCTGGCGAAGAGAAGAGGGTATTTCGTTGCAGCAAGAACCGACGAACGTAGCTATAGCCTTTTTCTAGTAAATTTCTCACGTCATG
>Ga0207684_10002114_pt1 | contig 20371 bp, 17 predicted proteins | sample KBSK5501metaG_FD_184342 | JGI IMG/M metagenome (GOLD analysis project Ga0207684, IMG submission 184342) | Corn, switchgrass and miscanthus rhizosphere microbial communities from Kellogg Biological Station, Michigan, USA - KBS K5-50-1 metaG... | ecosystem: Host-associated > Plants > Roots >...
TCCTGGATTTGACCGAAGTCGCGGCCGCTGAACTCAAGGCTTGGCTGCGAGCCGCTGCAGTGACCGCCGCAGTGAGTCCCAATGAGAGTGTCCCTCACGGCAAGCTCACCGACCTGAGCCTAGGCGGGTGCTACGTGGAAACGACTTCGCCGTTCCCTGAGCGCTCCCTGATTGATCTGTGCCTGAAGGCAGAAGACATAGAGATCCACAGCGAAGCGATGGTCCGGGTGGTGCATCCAGGCCGCGGCATGGGCGTAGAGTTCCCGTCACGGACTCATGAGCAGCGTGCGCAGGTGGAGAATTTGATTGGCTTCCTGCGCGAGCGACCTGAAACCACACTGGAACTATTCGTATCGCCTCGCGCGCTGACCGCTGATCTCACCCAGTTTGAGCCCTCTGAAGCCGATCGGGAAGGGTCCAAAGAGGAGATGGAAGATCTCCTTCTAGAACTGCTGCGACGCGGAACAAAGCTTCAGGAAGACGACTTTATTGCCGAACTTCGCCACCAGCGCAGCTCCGAGAACGCCCTCGCCTGATTCTTCCAACTCCCGCACGCATAATCTCACCCCCAGTAAGACCAAGGAAGATTAAGCTCTGACTACTTTTTCGAACCTACTGCCGACGGTTACACATTGCCGTCCCAGTTGGCACGTGTGACATTAAAAGCCTCCCTTCGATCGAGAGTGTGCGGGTTCACGGCAAGGGAGAAGCGGGCAACAACAGCGGAGACGGCGCAGGGAAACCGGAGGCTTTGGGCGGCGACTTCATCGCGGAGATTTGAAAACCCAGCACCGGTTTCGGCTCGGGTCCATCAAAATCTCCGCGATTTGTTCCACCCCGTACGAACATGTTAACCAGCTGGCATGACACGGATGATTTCAGAAACATTAAAACTCAGTTAAATATAGACTGTGACTGAATGGGAAACTCTGCGGCGGCTGGCGCTTAGCGAAGGAAAAGAGTTGACGACCCAAGGGGAGTCTACGCCCACTTCGTCTTTTGACTCGGTTGCTGCTTCGCAGCGTTCTCTGCTCTGGGGACCTTTTTTCGCGATCGCCGCTACCTCTTTTGCGGTCGAGGTCCCTTCCTTTTTTTTAGGCACTCCTTCCGGACACGACCTCGAATTTCATCTCTATTCATGGCTTGAAGTGTTGGCGCAATGGAAGCGGGGAATCATCTATCCGCGCTGGGCATCAATGGCGCATTGGGCATACGGCGAACCACGCTTTGTGTTCTACCCACCTGCTTCCTGGACCCTCGGAGCAGCCCTCAGTGCGCTCTTGCCCTGGACAATCATTTCGGGTGTCTACATCTGGCTTGCGTTGCTGGCTGCTGGGGTCTCGATGTTCATGTTGGCGCGGACATGGCTCGATCGTCGGGATGCTGCCTTTGCGGCTGCGCTCTATGCCGCCAATCCTTACCATTTTGTGATCATCTACTGGCGGAGCGCGTTTGCCGAGCTGCTCGCCAGTTCCTTGTTGCCGCTATTACTGCTGTTGGTCTTGCGTGCGGCTGGAAGTGAGGGACGTCGCGCAATTGTTCCTCTGGGCGGGCTGTTGGCAGCGTCCTGGCTTATGAATGCACCGGCGGCGGTGATGGTTCACTATTCATTTGCGCTGCTGATCGTGGTGATGGCGTGGCTGGGGCGTTCGCCGCGTTTGATTTTGATGGGAGCAGCCGCCGTGGTTTTAGGTGCGGGTCTGGCGAGTTTCTATCTCGTGCCAGCTGTATATGAGGAGAAGTGGGTAAACATCGCTGAGGCGATCTCGCCGGGTTCGCGTCCCCAGGACAACTTTCTTTTCAGCACGACCGGCGACCGCGATCATGACGCCTTCAATCACCTTGTGTCATGGGTTGCGCTGGCGGAGATTCTGGTGACGTTGCTGGCGGCCGGGATGGCACGGCGCTGGCGCAGCCAAGGTCGAGAATTATGGCATGTCAGTCTGGCTTGGGCGGTTGCAATTGTTCTGTTGATGTTACCCATTAGCGCGTTGCTGTGGAGCTTTCTGCCCAAGCTGCGCTTCATGCAGTTTCCCTGGCGTTGGATGTTATGTCTAGGCGTAGCCTTCTCCATGTTCCTTACGCTTGCAATCCATCGATGGACCATGCGCCTTGCCGTCTATATGGCAATGCTTCTGGTGATTGCGTTCGGCTGGCAACACATCCAGCCGCCATGGTGGGACGGTCCCGCCGACCTGCGCGAGATGGAGGACAACATGGAAAGCGGCTCCGGCTACCAAGGAACGGACGAATACACGCCAATGGGCGCTGATGCCTCCAATGTCGACAAAGGTGCACGCCTCGTCACCGTCGATGGTCCGGCCCATGCCGCTATTCACGTTTTCGAGTGGGGACCCGAGTCAAAACTTTTTACCGCGAACATGTCTGCTCCCGCGAATCTGGCTTTCCGTCTATTTAACTATCCTGCGTGGCGAGCGGAAGTAAATGGACAACAGGTGCAAGCCTCAGCGCGGGAAGGCACTGGCCAGATGCTGGTTCCGGTCGGCCGCGGAGCGAATCGCGTGGAGATCAAGTTCATGCGGACATGGGACCGCACTGCGGGAGCGTGGGCTTCCGTGCTGACCATGCTTGTTCTCATTCTGTGGAGGTTTCTGGATAGACGCCAATCCGCGAGCGTTCGCCGGCGGAATTCTGAGAGTCCGGCGTGAAACTTGGTATCCTTCCCGGCGACGGTTGAGTTCGAGGGGTATCCTCAGCGGCAAAGCTCATGAAACGAATCTTCATCGCCTCTTCCAACCCGGGCAAGTTACGCGACTTCGGGGGAGCAGCGGCTGGTTACGAACTTGAAGTCGCGACTCTTCCTGAGCTGTTGTCGCTACCCGCCGTCGTAGAAGACGGTGATACATTCGAAGCCAACGCGCGCAAGAAGGCTGAGACCTACAGCCGCTACGCAGCCGGTGAGATTGTGCTTTCGGATGACTCTGGACTCGAAGTCGATGCCCTGAATGGCGCTCCCGGTGTGCACTCCGCTCGCTACGCGGCTGAAGCTCCTCATCTTGTGCACAACCACACGGACGATGAAGCCAACAATGCGCGCTTGATCCGCGAGCTCAGAAATGTTCCGCCCGAGAAGCGCACCGGGCGCTTTGTATGTGTTATTGCTGCCGCGCGAGATGGCCAGACGCTGGCTGTGTTTGAAGGCAAAGCCGAGGGCGCAATTTTAGAGGTGCCTCGCGGCGTGCATGGCTTTGGCTATGATCCGCTTTTCTTTTTCCCGCAAATTCAGAAAACCTTCGCCGAATTGACGGCAGAAGAAAAGGCCAAGTACAGCCATCGTGGCGCGGCGTTCCGGCAGTTCCTGCGATGGATTTCCGCCAGCCCCGTCGCAGACCGGACGATCGGGACCTAGTTAATTCCTTAATGATCAAATGCTGACGTTTTTACGGTGTCGCCCCAGCGCCTTCACGTCGCTATGTCTTTAGTGGACGACTTCGCCCGCTAGCCTGGGATGTGCCTTTCTTTGTTCTTCCCCGATGCTCGTGCCTTCTGGTAGTGGGCTACTTTGATTGAAAGTAGCCCACTACCGGATTTTGCAACAGTTGGGAAATATTGCGTCGAAGGGATATCCTGTCACGTTACGCGGACACTACAAGTACTTCTCGCCGCCACTGCTTGCATCCTCCCGGTAGTAGCTCAGGACAGGCCTGTCCAACCCGCGCCAGTCGGCCAGAGCGACTTAGCGGAACCCCTCCACCAGAAATATGTCCGACTCGGAGTGCTCCCTTCCAGTGAAGAGAACAGTATGGCCGTCGGGCGAGAGGGTGGGCCCCCAGACGATGAACAAGCCAGGCAGGTCCGCGATCTTGCGGGCATGCCGAACAACAAAGTCGAAGTAGCCGAGGGAAAAGTGTGGCGGGGAGCCCTCGATGAAGTAAATGCCGCTCCGCGCGGGCACCCACCCTTGGCTCGTCATTTCCGTGACGGGGAGTTCGTCGCCACCATTGACGGACGCAGACCAGACCTGTAGATGGCCGCCCTCGCTTTTGCGAAAAAGCACACGCGTCCGGTCCACCGATTCCTGCGGCCAGTCTCCGCCCTCTCCTGTCAAACGAACCGCTGCTCCGCCTTCCACCGGCGCCTTCCAAATGGATTCAGGTCGTTCCGTGTTGAAATAAATCCAGTGGCCATCCGCCGACCAGAACGGATTAGAAGCGTTTGTCGTTCCTGTGGGAAATCGCCTCGGAGGCCCTCCGTCCCCGTTCACGATGTAGAGTTCGGCATTGCCGGAAGCGCGCAAATCGAAGACGATCCGGCGACTGTCCGGCGACCAGCTTGTCCTCCCAATCCGAGACCCTCCGAAGAAAGTCAATTGGACGGGATTCGAAGCATCGCGGTCGCATACCCAGACTTCCGAGCTTCCCGAGCGCCCGGATAAGAAGGCAATGTACTTGCCGTCGGGCGAAATGTGCGGATCTCGATCGCCGCGACTGGAAGAGATGACTTTGGTGGCTGGACCAGCAGGCTTCGCTTGGCTGCCCAATTCGAGTCGCCAGATGCTGCTGCTATTGCTCACCTGGGCGTAGGCGAGTCTGTTGCCGGTGCGCGCAACCGCTGGCGATGCTACATCCTGGGCAAAGAGAAGCTTCTCCGGTTTTCCGCCGGCGAGCGGAACGCGCCAGAGATGCAGGTCCGAGCTGTAGAGGAGAGACTGGCTGTCCGCTGCCCAGGCAATACCCGTAAAACCCTCAGAGGACGTTGCACCCGCCACTTCGCGCGCATGCTTCCCATCGGGAGTTTGCACGTAGATCTTCTCGACACCCCCGGTGAGCACGCACGCCGAGGCGAGAAAGTTGCCGTCTGGCGAGAAAGCGGGTCGCGACGTATACACGCAATCCGGGGAAGGGTCCGGTAGAGCCCGCTCTTCGGTGGTTTCCACGTTGACCAGGTGAATGCTGAAGTCCTCAGGGGAAGGGTCCGCTTTGGTGGCGGGAGAACTCGCTTTGGCGAAGGCCAGCCACTTGCCATCGGCCGACCAGCTCAAACCCATCGGTCCAAAAGGAGTGGTATCGGCTAACTTGCGCTCCGAACCTCCCAGCGGGGAGGTAAGGTAGATTCCAGTTGCGTCAGGGTCGGATTGGCGCATGAAGGCGATGGATCGGCCGTCGGGAGACCAGGCAGAGGCGAGATGTATGGATGGATGGTGGGTGAGCTGCACTACACGCTCTTGCCCGACCTGCTTGATGTAGAGATCGGATTGGAACTCCTTTTCAAAACCGTGCCAGGAGAAAGCGATCTGGTTCCCATCCGGCGAAAAGCTGGGCCCGATTTCAAACCCGGGAAAAGTTGTGAATGGGATGATGGTCAGCGTTTCGGGCTGTTTTTGCCGTCGAGGTCGCAGCAGGTAACCGCCAAACCCGGCCAGTAGCAATAGTCCGATGACCAGGAGCGCGAAACGCCAAGACACGCGGGCTGGCCGAGGGCGTTCCTCGCTCGCCGCCAAGGGAGGAACCACCGTCGGCCCCCGCGGCGGCATCTCCACAACCAATGGCAGCGCACTCTTACCTCCACCATCAGCCAACCACTCCACAGGAACGATGAAGCGGTAGCCGACCCTGGGCAGAGTTTCAACGAATTCGGGACATTCCGCCGAGTCTTCGAGCGCCTGCCGCAGCTTCTTCACGGCGGTGTTGACTCCATGCTCGAAATCAACGAAGGTGTCTTCCGGCCACAGTGCCGTGCGCAGTTGCTCGCGCCTTACCACTTTCCCGTCCGCCTCCAAAAGCAGCAGAAGCACCTGGAGTGGTTGTTCTTGAATCGGCACCCTGACGCCGGACCGGAACAGTTCACTGCTGCTCAGATCGACTTCGTACGAATCGAAGCGCGCTCGTGCCGGGCGCAGAGAACCGTAGGTAGCCAACTTTCAAACCTCAACGAAATGATGGAAGTGTACCTCAGTTTCGCCCTGGAACGGGCCCATTTCGGCAGGTCCACGTCTCGCTAACTGCCGCTCCGTGGCGCAGGCGCGCAGTTCACCATCAGTTCACCATGTTCACCACACGATTCACCCGTGGTGCATTGAGCGCTGCTCTGGGCTGTGCGATGGTGCAACCGGACGCAGAGATTTGATCTCTGCTTAGTCACAAAGATTTGCACTCGCACCAAAAATTGGAGGGAACTTTGAAATTCCGAATCTCGCTGTTCTTACTAACTCTTGCCTTGGCTGCATCGTCAACCTTGGCCGCGCACGCCAGCCCATGCAGCAATTCAACCATCCAGGGCACATACGCCAGCACGATCCACGGCACCATCTTCCTTCCGGACGGGTCTACTCTGCTCGTGGATGGCATTGCAAAAGCCACGTTTGACGGCAATGGGAATTTTAGCCAACTAGACGCGGTTGCCATCAACGGCCACATGCCGCCGGGCTGGCGACCAGGCACGGGCACGTACTCCGTAAATCCCAACTGCACCGGAACCCAGACCATCATGATCGAGGGTATGCCCGACTTGCACCTGCAATTTATCGTCTCCCAGGCGGGGAACAAGATGCGCAGTGTCGTGACCAACCCGGGAGTTGCCACCACTGCCGAAGGAGAGCGCCTGCGAACTCCCGAGAACTAAGAATTGATGCTTCAAAGCGTCCGCTCTATAAACCGGGCGGGGACATCTCCCCGCTCATTTAGAGAGCAAGTGTGGCGCGGGCCGCCCCCGCCCGCGAACCGCCGAAAGCAGAGAAATTGCTGGGCGGGCTGGCCCACCATTTTTGTCGACATCATACCAACTGAGGCCGCCCCGGTCTTCGCGATTTTCCAAGGCCGGGGATTCCGGCTGCGGCTACCTTGGGGTTTTGATCGGCTACGCTGCCGAGAGAATCATCCCGAGTCACCTTCCGAACCTTCATCTCCGCCGGCGAAAAGCTCATTCACCAAGACCGGCCCACGTTCCTCCAACCCATAATCCCGAAAGCTGCTCCACCCAAATCCCACATCCACACGTCATATCATCCACGCCCAAATCCCACGTCCCCCAGCGGACCATAACCAAATCAACACCCCAGGCGCGTCGTTTCATCCCAGATATCTCCACATGTTTATCATCTAAGCAACAGAGGTGTGTCGTTTCATTTTCTCTATCTCCTATCCCCATTTCTCATTGACGGGTTATATACTCCGGGAAAAATTCGGCTACACCCCCCACCCAACTGCCGCCGGGGTTGGTGTTGGTTCTGACCCGAGCCCCCGCCCGCGCGCGCGGCGTCGAAGCGAAGGGTAGGGCTCGATGCGACGGGAAGCTCGCGCAAGGATAAGCGTCGCTGGCGGGTCGCGCGGCGAGGCATTTTGAGTGTAATGGCCTGGTTTCGTAAACTAACAGACTCCTTTCCCATTCTGGTTTGTCCGTTGACGAGTATGTTCTCTGCTTAGCCGTCGTGTTATCTATTCACGGCCCGGCCAGCGGTTATCTGGCTGACTGAAGATTGGCGCGCACATTTGTGGCGATTTCCCTTTCTTGACTTCCCTTCCCTGGCGACAAGATAATAAAAAGTTCTCATCTCATATTGGAACTCACAAGGAGCGTTTCCGTGGCGGCAACTGCCGGTCCTGCACCTCCGATGATCAAAGGAGGTGTGGCTCCCCTGCGCGCGGGACAGGGGACTTCATTTCTTTTGCGCCGCCTGCATTCTTTGTCGGGCATTGTTCCCATCGGCGCTTTTTTGGTCGAGCACTTCATCTCCAACGCATTCGCCACGCGTGGACCTGCCGCCTACGCCAGGCAGGTTGAGTTTCTTTCCAGCTTTCCATTCGTCGTCGGACTGGAACTGTTCGGCATCTGGTTACCCATCCTTTACCACGCCCTCTACGGGTTTTATATCTGGTATCGCGGCCAGAGCAACCTAGCCGATTATCCCTGGGCCGGCAACTGGATGTACTCCTCTCAGCGTTGGACCGGAACCATCGCATTCGCCTACATGGTCTGGCATACCTGGCATCTGCGTTTCAGCGGCGTCCACCTGCTGGCGCATCCCCATGCGGCTTTTGGCAAGGTGCAAGGCGAATTTCAGCATCCCTGGGCGGTTGCGTTTTATGTAGTAGGCATTGTTTGTGCTTCGTGGCACTTCGCTTACGGACTGTGGCTCTTTGCCGCTAAGTGGGGCATTACGACGGGCGACAAGGCGCGCCGGCGCTTCGCCTATGTCTGCTTCGCGATTGGAGCACTGTTCATGGTCGTGGGCATGGTCACGGTGCGCTCGTTCCTCGATTGGCCCCTGCAGCCCACAGATACTGTCGTGAGTCCAACAGACGCCATCGTGATGCGGTAGCGCTTTCGATTCGCGCCGCAACATTAGGAATTCAAATAGGAGAACAATGGCAGCTCCCAGAATTATCGTCGTAGGCGGCGGCCTCGCAGGTCTTTCCGCAGTAATAAAGATCGCAGAGATGGGCGGTACGGTCGATCTTTTCTCCATAGTACCGGTTAAGCGTTCGCACTCGGTATGCGCTCAGGGCGGCATCAATGCTGCGAAGAATCTGAAAGGCGAAGGCGATTCCACCTGGCAGCATTTTGACGACACCATCTACGGTGGCGATTTTCTTGCCAACCAACCGCCGGTAAAACAGATGTGCGATGCCGCTCCGGGCATCATCGACCTGCTCGACCGAATGGGCGTTCCCTTCAATCGCACGCCCGAAGGTTTACTCGATTTTCGCCGCTTCGGGGGAACACTCTACAACCGTACGGCATTCTCCGGCGCGACCACCGGCCAGCAACTTCTGTATGCGCTGGACGAACAGGTCCGCCGCTACGAGTCCGAAGGCAAGGTGAAGAAGTACGAGCACTGGGAGTTTCTCTCCGCCGTGCTCGACGGAAACCGCGTCGGTCGGGGCATTTGCGCCATGGACCTGCGCTCCATGGCAGTGCGCACCTTCCCGGCCGACGCAGTCATCGTCGCCACCGGCGGCATTGGTGCGATCTTCGGGAAGTCGACGAACTCCGTGGTCTGCACCGGGTCGGCGCAGTCGGCTCTGTATCAGCAGGGCTGCTATTACGCCAACGGCGAGTTCATTCAGGTTCATCCGACTTCGATCCCCGGCGAGGACAAACTTCGATTGATGTCTGAATCAGCGCGTGGCGAGGGCGGACGCGTCTGGGTTCCGAAAAAGCCGGGTGACAAGCGCAATCCCAAAAGCATCCCGGCAAGTGAGCGCTGGTATTTCCTCGAAGAGTGGTATCCAAAGTACGGGAATCTCGTTCCGCGCGACGTGGCTACTCGCGCCATCTTCAAGGTCGTGTACGAGCACCATCTCGGCATTGATGGCAAGCCCATGGTCTACCTTGACCTCACCCACATCGACCGCAAGATTCTGGATCGCAAGCTGGAAGGCATTCTCGAAATCTATGAAAAGTTTGTGGGCGACGATCCCCGCGACACCCCCATGAAGATTTTCCCCGGGATGCATTACACCATGGGCGGGTTGTGGGTGGACTTCAAGCAGGCCACGAACATTCCTGGGATTTACGCTGCGGGGGAGTGTGAATATCAGTATCACGGTGCGAACCGTCTGGGCGCGAACTCGCTGGTGTCGTGCATTTTCGGCGGAGGTGTGGCGGGACCAAACGCCGTGAAGTATGCGCGCGGTTTGCAGGCGCTTTCCCCGGGCAACGGCTGCTTCGAGGCTGAGCGCAAGAAGCAGGAAGAAAACAACGCTTTGCTGATGAAGAATGAGGGTACGGAGAATCCGTTCAGGCTGTGGCGCGAACTGGGCGAGCTGATGACGAAAGACTGTACGGTCATCCGGTACAACAAGAATTTGCAGCAGACCGACGCGAAGTTGGTGGAAATGCTCGAGCGCTTCCGTAACGTCAATTTGAGCGACCGCACCCAGTGGGCGAACACCAGCGTGGTTTTCACGCGCCAGCTTTATAACATGCTGCAGTTGTCGCGGGTCGTGGCTCAGGGCGCGCGCATGCGTGATGAATCGCGGGGCGCACACTACAAGCCAGAGTTTCCTGAGCGAGATGACAAGAGTTTCCTCAAGACTACGAAAGCCTACTTCGCGCCAGATGCGGATGAGCCGAAGTTCGAGTTCGAGCCGGTGGATACGTCGCTGATTCCGCCACGGCCGAGGAAATACGATACGGCTTAGCGAATCGAAGCTGGTTTGTCATCCTGAGCGAAGCGCAGGACCTATGCAATTTACCCGCGCCAGCGGAGTACATAGGTTGTTCGCTGCGCTCCGAATGACAAGAGTTTGAGTAATGACAAGCTTTTGCGCAACGGGCTAGAGGCTACGAGCTAAATGGCTGAAAACAAATCCGTCGTCCTCAGAATCAAGCGCCAGAACACTCCCACTTCCGCCTCCTACTGGGAAGAGTTTGAACTTGCCTGGCATCCGGGCATGAACGTGATCTCCTCCCTCATGGAGATCGCCGCCAACCCCGTCACCCGCGAGGGCAAGCCGACCACGCCCATCACCTACGACTCCAATTGTCTCGAAGAGGTCTGCGGCTCGTGCGCCATGCTCATCAATGGACGCGCCCGCATGGCCTGCTCGGCCCTGATCGATAATCTCGAGCAGCCGGTCAGAGTGGAGCCCTTCAAAAAGTTTGCCGTGGTCCGCGATCTCGCCGTGGACCGCGGTGTGCTCTTTGAGAATCTAAAAGCGGTCAAAGCGTGGGTGCCGATTGACGGCTCCTACGATCTTGGCCCCGGCCCGCGTCTGACCCAGCAAGATCAGGAAGTGGCTTACCCTCTCTCCCGCTGCATCTCGTGCTGCTGCTGCATGGAGGCTTGTCCGCAGTTCAATGAAGATACGGGATTCGTGGGCGCGGCTACTATCGCGCAAGTCCGGCTTTTCAACACCCATCCCACCGGCCAATCCCTTAAGCGTGAGCGCCTGGCGGCGTTGATGGGCGACGGGGGCATTCAAGAATGCGGCTACGCCCAGAACTGCGTCGAGGTCTGCCCCAAGGATATTCCTCTCACCCGCTCTATCTCTGAAGTTGGCGGCGAGGTCATGAAGCAGGCCATCCGTGACCTTTTCCGACGCTGATTTTTGTCACTTTGCTACAACGCGCCGCACCGTTCTGTATCTAACCCCCGCCAAGTTGTTGCTGGCCTCGCACATGAGCCGCCTGTCACCGCGGGCGGAAGTGGCTTCCTACGTGCCATAGAACAGTAGCGTGCGGTTGCACGACTGGCCGAGTAACCAGTGGTAACCGAGATTTGGTGCTCGTCTTTGGTAACATCGGTGGCCGCGATATCACATGGGACAAATCGCAATCGTAGCGTAGAATGTCCGCCAGTTGTGCGTCGGCCGTACCGGAAAGAAGTGGGCCACTTCGTGAAGCGAAAAATACAACGCGAATTCCTCCTGCTTCCCCTGCTGGCCTGCCTGTGCAGCCCGCTCGTTGGCGTGACCACCACGGCGATGCCCCGGCCTTTGCATCACAAGCGACGTTTTCATTTTCTTCACTTGATACACTGGCGCCCGATGTTCAGGCCTTCGCACGAATCTCTGATCCTGCAAAACGCGGAAATTGATCGCCTTGAACTGCCTCGCATTCAAGATGACGACGAATTGGAAGCTCTGAAGGCAAGCCAGGCGCTTCTGCCCATTCGGTCCAGCGAATCGTTGCGCTTTGACCCCCGTCTCGATCCTTCGCGCCGCTTTTGCCGCCCGTGGACGCGTGATTTTACCGAAGACCTAGGCCAGGCGTTCTACCATCGCTTCCACCAGCAGATTCAGGTGAATTCAGCGGTCCGCACGGTGAAGGTTCAGAAGAAACTTCGGCGCCACAATCGCAACGCCGCTCCGAGCGATGGCGACACGGCCTCCTCACATCTAGCCGGCGTGACTGTCGACCTGCAGCGCCGTGGAATGAGCAAGCAACAGATTCGCTGGATGGAACACTACCTCTTCTACATGAAGGCCCTTGGTCTGGTGGAACCCGAAGAAGAGCGCCATCAGTGGGTCTTCCACATCATGGTTTCGGGTCGGTATGCGGAATGGCGCCTGACTCAAGACCTGGTTCCGATGGACCAACCTGATGCTCCGGTCACCGCTGTAAGCCGGAGTGAGTAGCCTTCTGGACTCCGAACAAAGCCTGTAAAATTTGTTCTCACCCATGATCATTCTTCTCGCCGGACTTCCGGGGAGCGGCAAGTCCACGCTCGCCCGCGAACTTACCAGCCGCACTGACGGGCGCGTGTTGAGCAAAGACGAGATTCGCCATGCGCTGTTTCTGCCGCAAGAGATTGAATACTCATCGCGCCAGGACGACTTCTGTGTTGGAGTCATGCTCGAAACCGCGGCCTATTTGTTGCGGCAAGACTCATCGCGCATGATCTTTCTCGATGGCCGCCCATTCTCCCGCCGTTATCAAATCAAAAATGTGCTCACTGCGGCCAAGGAGTTGCATCAGCCGTGGCGCATCCTTGAGTGTGTCTGCTCGGAGGAAACTGCAAGAGAGCGTCTGGAGACAGAGTCCGCCTCCAGTGTGCACCGCGCCGGCAATCGCGATTACAAGCTTTACCTCGAGGTAAAGGCTCGCTTCGAAGCGATCACTATGCCGAAGATGGTGATCAACACCGATCAGCCCCTTGAGGTCTGCGTGCACCAAGCTCTGGCCGCTTTGCGTTGATCAGGCGTACTGACCTAGTGGTTCCGTGTAGAATCAGTGGCTTGCCATGAGCATCTCGCAAGTAAACAAATCTATGATTGGTTTCCGGCTCATCGTTCTTCTTTTAGGGCTGGCTGCGGCGGCATTCGCCGTAGGCCAAGATCACACCGCTAAGTCTCCCGCGCCGTCACATACCGCAACTATCACACCCCGCGCCCGGGCCATCCACGACTCCGCCATCGTGGTGGACACCCACGCCGACACCCCGCAACGCTTTCTCGATGAGAACTTCGACATTGGTTCAACTGATCCAAATGACCTCGGGCATATCAGTCTCGATAAAGCTCGCCGCGGTAATCTGAGTGCCGAATTCTTTTCCATCTGGGTTGAGCCAGAAACCAATCGCGGCCATTTCGTGCAGCACACTTTCGACCTGATCGATTCCGTCTATGAGCAGGCGGGCCGGCATCCCGAGCGCATGATGATGGCTTTCTCAGTCGCCGATATCGAACGTGCCCACCAACAGCACAAACTCGCGGCGCTTATGGGCATCGAGGGCGGGCATTCCATGGAGAACGATATCCGCTTGCTGCGCGACTATTATCGTCTCGGCGTGCGCTACATGACGCTCTCCTGGTCCAACACCAACGAATGGGCCGACTCTTCCGGCGACATAAACGACCCGAAAGTTCAGCATCACAACGGCTTGACCGACTTCGGCAAGCAAGTCGTGTTAGAGATGAACCGCCTTGGCATGTTGGTGGACATCTCACACGTCGCGGACAAAACTTTCTGGGACACGATTGCCACCACCAAAGCGCCGGTCATGGCCTCGCACTCGTCCGCCCGCGCGCTCACCAATCATCCCCGCAACATGACCGACGATATGCTCCGCGCCGTTGCCAAAAACGGCGGTGTCGTGCAGGTGAATTTCTATTCCGGATTCATCGATGACAGTTTCCGCACAGCTATGGAGGCACAAGCCAAGGACCAAGCTGCCGCTGTGCAGAAATACGTTGATCAGCTAAAAGCAGAAGGCAAACCGGTTAATTACATTGCAATTAACCGCACCGAACGAGAGTGGATGGCCGGAATTCCCCGTCCGCCACTCAAAGCTCTGATCGACCATATCGACCACATCGCTAAAGTCGCTGGTGTAGACCATGTGGGCCTCGGCTCTGACTTTGACGGCGTCAGCGGCGCCACCCCTCAGGGGATTGATTCTGCCGCCGACCTACCCAACATCACGCAAGCGCTACTCGATCGCGGCTATAGCGCGGCGGACATCAAAAAGATTCTCGGAGCCAACACTCTTCGCGTTTTTCGTGAGGTGGAAAAAGTGAGCCACGAGATGCACGCGGCGCAGCCGAATAGTAAGGATGCGGCTCAATGATCCGCGTAAGGAACGCCCCGAGTCGTCTGCTCGGGTGTTGGGAATGGTTGACAGCGCCGCGATGTCCGAGGTCAGTGCTTCGTGCTAGCACCTCCGCGACCCTTGGCCGAGGCCATGCGACGTGCACTGTCGTACAATCGAAAGTTGCCACTTCCACTCATCACAAGCACTCATTTGAAGGAGATCTCATGCGCAAGACACTCGCACATCTGACCTTGCTTTCGCTCTATTCGCTCGGCGCCTGGGCTCAGGCAGCCTCAACCCAGAAGACGCCCACAGCCAAGCCCGCGGCGGGATCCAAAACGGCCGTTCACCATGCTGCAACTGGACAAACCACCGCCGTCATCGACACCACCGTTGGCAAAATGACCTGTACACTGTTTCCCGACAAAGCACCGATCGGGGTGGCCAACTTCATCGGCTTGGCCACCGGGACCAAGGATTGGAAGAATCCGGTCAGCCATGTTACCAAGCACGGAGCTCCGCTCTACGATGGCACCATCTTTCACCGTGTGATTCCTAATTTCATGATTCAGGGTGGCGATCCTGCCGGCAACGGAACGGGCGATCCGGGTTACAAGTTCAAGAATGAGGTCTCGTCCGACCTGCTGTTCGATAAGCCGGGACGTATGGCTTATGCGAACTCCGGCGCCGATACCAACGGATCACAATTCTTTATCACTGAAGTGGCCGTGCCGCATCTGAACGGTAATTACACTATCTTTGGGCAGTGCGATGAAGCGACGGTGACGTTGGTGAAGCAGATTGCCCGCATGGCTCGCGACCCCAACGATGACAAGCCTTTCCGTCCAGTGAAGATCAATCATGTCAGCATCGTCCGTGGCGGTGCCGCTGCGGCTGCCAAGACCGGCGGGAGTATCAAAAAGCCAGCGAACTCCACCACCAAGACGCCAGCTAACCCGAAATAGCGAGGATGTTTCGACCAGCAGACTTGCCAGGTTACAGCCCACACATTTTCCGACAACCGATTATATTTCGAAAGGATTTCTATGACTCGCCAGCCTGGACTCTATGCTACTTTTGAAACCAGCGAAGGCAACATTACATGCCGCTTGTTCGAAAAAGATGCGCCCAAGACGGTCGCCAACTTCACCGAACTTGCCGAAGGCAAGCGTGAGTGGACGCATCCCTCAACCCGAAAAAAGAGCAAAGACCGGCTTTATGACGGGACGATTTTTCACCGCGTGATCCCCGACTTCATGATTCAGGGTGGAGATCCCCAGGGAACAGGCATGGGCGGACCCGGCTACCAGTTCGAGGACGAAACCAAGGGGTCGCCGCACAAGTTCGACAAGCCCGGCAAACTTGCCATGGCCAATGCCGGCCCGAATACCAACGGCTCGCAGTTTTTCATCACCGTGGGAGCCACCGACTGGCTAACTGGCAAGCATACGATCTTTGGTGAGGTCGTGGAGGGGCAAGACATAGTGAACAACATCACTGCGGTCCCGCGCAATCGCCAAGACCGGCCGGCGAAGGACGTAGTGGTGAAGCAGATAACGATCGAACGATCTTGATCCCAGGAGCGCCAAAATTCTGGAATTGTGGACCGCTCCTCCAGCACGACCTGAGTGCCCAATGCCCCACCCACGCTCCGCCCAGGAACGGTTTTAGACCTGCCGGGGCTTGACGCAAGGGGGGTAGCCCCCTGTAGTATTCGGAAACAAGTCATCGCAGAATTTCTGATTTCAGCCAAATCTTCCCAGGGGTTCCCAATGTATCCCCCAATTCGCAGGGTTTCGCTTTTTTGCATGTTTGTGGTTCTATCTTTTCTCTTTGCCATCCTTGCCCAGACGGCGCTTGCCCAGGTTCCTGCGCCAGCGCACGTCGTGGTCGTAATTGAGGAGAACCACGGGTATTCGCAGATCATTGGTTCGTCCGAAGCACCTTACATCAACACCCTGGCAACGCAGGGGGCCTTGTTCACAAAATCCTATGCCCTCACCCATCCCAGCCAGCCGAACTACCTGGGTCTGTTCTCGGGCTCGACGCAGGGGATCACTGACGATTCCTGCCCGCATACATTCTCGGCGCGGTCTCTGGAAAGCGAACTGATCGCCGCCGGCAAGACCTTCAAGGGCTATTCCGAGGGGCTGCCCGCCGTTGGTTCAACGGTCTGCACATCAGGGCTATACGTGCGAAAGCACGCTCCCTGGACGGACTTCTCCAAGGACCACAGCGGTGATAATCAGCCCTTCACCAGCTTCCCTACGAGCTTGGCAAAATTGCCGACGGTTGCGTGGGTAATTCCAAATCTGGATGATGACATGCACGACGGAACCATCCAGCAAGCCGACAGCTGGCTACAAACGAATCTGATGGCGTACGCCACGTGGGCGAGGAACAACAACAGCCTTCTGATCGTGCAGTGGGATGAGGATCAAGGTACAACCACCAACCACATCGCGACGATCTTTGTCGGCCCCATGGTGAAGCCGGGAAAATACAGCGAAACCATCAATCACTACAATATCCTGCGCACCATCGAGGATATGTACGGGCTGGCACACTTGGGCAGGAGCGCAGTCGCGAAAGCCATCACCGACGTGTGGAAGTAGATCGACCAAGTGTAAATTGCTCGCTAGATTCAGCAAAGGTACACTGAGAGATTCCTCGAACCCGGTCATCGGGTGTATGCGGACCTAATCAGCCCGACTCCGAGCAGCAATACTCCCGCCGCGAGGACCACGGCTCCCGCGTAGATGAGTCTCACCGCAGCGCTAGGCTGCGCAGCCGTCGGCGGCAACATGGAGAGAAAAAATCCTGCGGGAATCAAGATCGCTGCCAGAGGAACCGCAATTCGAGCGATCCACACCAACCAAGCCGGAAGCGCGGCCGCATCAGCCAATACCTGGCACACGAGCGAAAGAATGACAAACACGCCTGCGTGCGCATGCCCGGCCCGAAAGAAGTTCTGTCGCAGCGGATTATCCATATATCCGCTGGTCTTATCCATGAGCGAGGTTAACAGGAAATATCCACCGTATTGAATCGTGGGCACGGTGATAAGAATGATCCCGCTAAACATCCTGGCTTCGCGAGTCATAACTTCTCCTCATGGGCGGGTTAAATGTCCGCGAAGAAGAATCGCTTCCTACACTCCGATCACGCCTACGAGTTCCTTGACCGCTGCCGCGCTCTTCTCCAGCCCCGCTTTCTCTTCCGCGGTCAGCTTGATCTCGATGATTTGTTCGATTCCTTTCGCGCCTAGTTTCACTGGCACACCCACGTAGAGCCCGTTGATCCCATACTCCCCCTGCAAATATGCGGCGCAGGGCAGAATCTTCTTCTTATCTTTGAGAATCGCCTCGACCATCTCGGCCACGGCCGCCGACGGCGCGTAGTATGCCGACCCAGTCTTCAGATACTTGACGATCTCCGCGCCGCCATCGCGAGTGCGCTGCACCAGTCGATCGACCGTGGCCTTGTCCATCAATTCCGTGATCGGGATGCCGGCTACGGTCGAATAGCGCGGCAGCGGAACCATGGTGTCGCCATGGCCGCCGAGCACGAAGGCGGTTACGTTCTCCACGCTGACCTTCAACTCCGCGGCGATAAACGCGCGGAAGCGTGCAGAATCGAGCACCCCGGCCATGCCAATCACGCGCTGGCGCGGGAAGCCGCTCATTTTGTAAGCCGCTTGCGCCATGGCGTCCAGCGGATTGGAGACGATAATCAAAATGCAATTCGGCGAGTACTTCACCGCCTCGCCGATGACGGCCTTCATGATGCCGTGGTTGGTATTGAGCAGATCGTCGCGGCTCATCCCAGGTTTGCGAGGAATGCCCGCAGTAACCACGACGATGTCAGAGTTTGCCGTGTCTTTGTAATCGTTGGTGCCAGCGATGTAGGAGTCGCGCTTCTCGATCGGCATGGCCTCGAGCAGATCAAGCCCCTTACCCTGCGGAATGCCTTCGATAATGTCGATGAGCACCACATCGGCGAGTTCCTTAGCCGCAATCCAATGGGCCGCCGTCGCGCCCACATTGCCCGAACCTACAATCGTGACTTTCTTGCGCATCAATGAGTCCTTTCGTAACCCGCAATCAGCACTCAGCAATCAGCATTCAGCCCTGCCACAGGTTGCCGCGGCAGTGGAAAAACAGATTCCTCGCTTCGCTCGGAATGACCAACGGTGCGAGACTGCATGCTGAGTGCTGAATGCCCTTTACACCAGCACCGCCGCGCCCATGTTCTCAATTATGTGTGCGGCGAATTCGCTGGTCTTCACCTTGGTCGCACCTTCCATGAGCCGCTCAAAGTCGTAGGTGACTTTTTTCTGCTCGATGGTACGTTCCATGCTTTGCTCGATTAGGTCGGCCGCTTCATTCCAGCCCAGAAAGCGAAACATCATTACGCCTGACAGGATCACCGATCCGGGGTTAATCACATCTTTGTCCGCGTATTTCGGCGCCGTGCCGTGCGTTGCCTCGAAGATCGCATAGCCATCGCCAATGTTGGCGCCAGGAGCAATCCCCAGCCCACCCACCTGGGCTGCGCAGGCGTCGGAAATGTAGTCACCGTTCAAGTTGGGCGTAGCCAGCACCGAATACTCATCCGCGCGGGTCACGACCTGCTGAAAGATAGAATCGGCAATGCGATCGTTGATCATCACCTTCTTCTTCCAAGCCCCATGGCCATGGGTGGCATAGATGGCCTGGAGAACGGCCTTCACTTCGCGGTTCACCGACTCTCGGAATGAAGGAGGCGCGAACTCCATGCCCGGCTCAATCATCTCCGCATTCTGCTCCACGCTGAGGTCCGGATTCTTATCTTTGTTGTCGAGCATCCAGCTCTCGCGCTCGGTCACCACCTGATCGCGAAACTCTTCCGTGGCCAATTCGTATCCCCACTTGCGGAATGCTCCTTCGGTAAATTTCTGGATATTCCCCTTGTGAACTAGGGTCACAGACTTGCGGCCTTCTGACAGCGCAAACTGAATAGCCATCCGAACCAGGCGCTTCGTGCCGGTTACGGAGATTGGCTTGATGCCCACCCCCGAGTCAAGCCGGATTTGTTTCTTGCCACCCTTGAGCATGTCTTTATTCAGAAATTCGATGAGCTTCGCGCATTCCGCAGTGCCCTGCTCCCACTCGATTCCCGCGTAGACATCCTCAGTGTTCTCCCGATAGATGACCACGTCCATGCGCTCGGGGTGCTTAACCGGCGACGGCACACCGCGGTAATATTTCACCGGCCGCACGCACGAGTAGAGATCGAGAATTTGGCGCAGGGCCACATTGAGTGACCGGATACCGCCGCCGACAGGCGTTGTCAGAGGCCCCTTGATGGCCACGCGAAATTCGCGGATCGCCTCGACCGTGTCGTCCGGCAGCCAGTTGTCAAACTTTGCCTTAGCTTTCTCCCCGGCGAATACTTCGTACCAAGCTACATGCCGCTTGCCCTTATACGCCTTCTCTACGGCCGCGTTGAACACACGTACCGATGCCTTCCAGATGTCGCGACCGGTGCCGTCTCCCTCGATGAAAGGGATAACCGGAGTATCCGGCACCTGATACCGCTCGCTCCCATAACCGATTTTCTTCCCGTCGGCTGGCACCGCCAGGCCGTTATAAGAACCCGCCATTGCTGCCCCCTTTACAGATTCCCACACTACGACGCTGGGAAACCTGCAATTATAAAGAATTGCGCGAAGCTGAGCGAATGCAGTGCGGGTCATTGAACGACCGGACCTCATTGCTCGACTCATTATGAGTATTTGAGTACTGATGTTTAGCCCGGTCGCGACCGCGGAGTGAGTACGCATACACCGCGCTGAACTTCTTGCCGCTACCGGGGAGCCTGAGCTTTTCAGGGTGCCCGCTTCTCAGGCCCATTTCACATCCAGCGCATAAATCTCGTCACTGGCATCGTCTCGCCGAAGTGATCTATGAGCACTGTGCGAGTGAGCAAAACGGTACGTCGAATTAAAACCGCTCGATGGGTGCCGCATGGCCCGAGGCAGAAGCGAGTCGACCGTCCCGTGTAACCAACGCAGCTCCGAGCCTTTCGGCCAGGACAATGTAGGCAGCATCAAAGGCAGAACAATTGCGACGCAGTTGCCAAATCCGAGAGAGGAGCACGTGATGAGGATAACGAGCAATGCGAAGCTTCAGCAGATCGCGCCTGGTCAGCCCGGTGTACAGGGACCACGCCTTGCCGTGCCAGACACCGTAGCACTTGGATGACCTCCGGATTTAGCAGGTGAGGCGTATGCAGAGTCTCGTTTCGGGAATAAATCCGCTTCTCAATGCGCTGTCCCGCAGCTGTCTAAAGAAGCCAGTCAACTGCCGCAGACGCATCCAGCACGATCATCGTGCCTCGCTCTCTTCTCGCACCAAGCGGGCGGTATCGAGCTGCGCCGAAACCGGTTTACGC
>Ga0207684_10002119_pt1 | contig 20345 bp, 11 predicted proteins | sample KBSK5501metaG_FD_184342 | JGI IMG/M metagenome (GOLD analysis project Ga0207684, IMG submission 184342) | Corn, switchgrass and miscanthus rhizosphere microbial communities from Kellogg Biological Station, Michigan, USA - KBS K5-50-1 metaG... | ecosystem: Host-associated > Plants > Roots >...
CACCACAGCAAGAAGAGTCTGGAGAGGAAGAACAAGAAGCAGCAAGCACAGCAGGGAGATCGTCTGGAGACACCCAGGGTGAGAAAACAGCACACAACCTTTCAGCATACCACCATTGAGATCAGCAAAGTTGCGTAAGATTCAGCTTATGAGTCAAACAACAATAGCGCTTGCGCTGACAGTACTCGTCTTGCTTGATGCGCAACACATAGTGCCAGCCGTGAGCTTGACACAACTAGATGAGCGTGAGGCAACTCAAGCCGCGATCAGCGATGAGGGTACAGTCCGCTTCGCCTAAGGCACGCGCCACCCGGGCCACCACGATGCTTTCAGCTTTGATGGCTCCCAGCACAAACATGGCCAGCACCTTTGTTTGATGCCCATGCAACAGGGTAAACAACTGTTTGACTTGTCCGTGCCACTGACTACATAAACCGCTTGAAAGGACGAACGTCCTTCCTCTTGCGTTGCTCCTGTGGCCTTGCTCTGGGACTTTCTGCTCGCTGTTTCCTCTCGTCTTTCCTTCCGCTTTTTTCCCTCGTCTTGGAAGTGCCGGGGAGATAGACGTCGTTGAGGCGGTCACCGGTCGTAGGAAATTTATCACGGGTGCGAAACTGTTCGTCTTTCCTTCCGCTCTTTTCCCTCGTCTTATGTTGAGCCGCCTGGTAGGGCATGGTCTTCTCCAGATTCTCCCGCCGGTTTCCTCCTTGCAAGTTCTTATAGACGACCCCCAGGTTGCGCTGTATTCTGTCCGAGGTATCAGGGGAGTTTTCGTGCGTATAGACTCGTGAAGCCGCCTGGGAGTAGGCAATGGCCTTTTCCAGATTGGCCTGCCGGTCCCCTCCTGGCAGGTGACGGTAGGCGTCCCCGAGATCGTTCTCGATACGTGCAGTTCTATCGGGATCCCGCTTAGTGGCAGCGAGCAGCCATGTATACAATGCTACGGCGGTCACGGCCGCTTCGGTATCGGTATCCTGCCTCGCCCGCTCTAGAGCTTGCGCAGCTAGTTCTCCTGTGTGAGAGGGCATAAGTGCGGTAGGGGCTTGTGCGACAGCGTCCAGGAAGCGTTCCCAGAGTGCGGTGTCTTTATAGATAGAAAGCGCGAGGCGGGCAGCCTGGTCAGTGTTCCCCACAGCTAGCGCATGGTAGGCTTCCTCGATCTGGGCTTGCTCGCGTATCTTTTCCTGCTCAACAGGAATCTCTGTGTTGTTGGCAAGTGTTGCAAAATACTCAAGCAGGCTGCTATGCGTCCGATAATAATCGCTATCGCGGGTATGATTGAGAAGCAAGTGGTTCAAGAGCAGCGTGCGCACAACGGGATGAAAGACGACACGCTCCTCATCGATAGCGCGCGTGAGCGTCAGACGGTAATAGCGCTTCCACCGCTCCCTTGCTTCGACATCGCTCGGCAGATGGAGCACTGCCCGCAACGCACCTGCATCAAGCGCGCGTGGTGCCGCACAGGCGATGAGCTCTCTCTGTTCGTCATGAGGGAGTTGGGCCAAGAAGCGAGAGAGGAGATATTCACCAATCTGCTCGTCAGCGTGTTCCTCATCTATCGCAGGAGACACAGGAGCCTGCTCAAACTCATCGGGGGTCAGGGTCAGGGTACGACCTCTCGCTTGTGCCTCCAGCACAGCGGCGGCAGCAAGTGCCAGGTAGAGCGGGTGCCCGTGGGTGACACCATGGATAGCCTGCACGACCTCCGGATCAGTAAAGGCCTTCGTATGTTCCTGTGCATCCCGCTGCTCTAAATAGGTATGCGTGTCCTCCTCGCCAAAATCGTCAAGCCACAGCGGCAAATAGAGATCATCTAAGCGCAGGGAACGCTTATCGCTGGGTAGGTGCTGATGCCAGCGTTCATATTGTTCGCGGGCAGTATGCTGGAGTGTCTGGGTATCCTGCGCTGCTGTAGTGTTTTGAAATAGGCGTTGTTGCTGGCTACTCACAATGAACAGAAAGGGGTCAGTTTCTCCCCGTTTGCGATGCTCAGCGAGTGCCAGCCGCTCAAGCAGAAGCGTGCCAATTTTTCGCGGGATACCGGCAGAATGACTCGCCACGTCACCCTGCAAAGCCTCAATGGTCTCCAGGAAGAATACGACATTGACTTCTTTATTCCAGGCGCGCGGAGCCTGAGGGCCATCAAGTGCATCACGCAGATCCTCCACAAGGGCAGCAGGAAGCACCTGTTCCTCCAGATAATACTTTCCTCGTTCTCCGGGCTCTCGTAATATGCTCAGATCATACAGACGCTGAAGCACATCTGTGATGCGAGCATTCGGTGGCACATCGACGTAGGACTGATACCACTTCCAGTTGGGGCCCACCTCCAGCCGCTCAATAAGTTCATCTAGTAGACGGATCCTCAATCCCTGCTTCACTGCGGTCAACAGCAGTCGAATGACAGGAGCAAAGGCCTGAAGCACGGGGATGACCTGAACGACATTCTCAACTGTTCCTCCCCATTCGTCGAAAGCTTTGATGAGTTTTGACTCCTGGCGAAGCTTCTGTTCTATCTCATCCTCATCCGTGCTCAGTTGGGAACGAGCTTGCTCCATCGCTGGCGCCAGGGCAAGAGCTGCTCCCAGATCAAAACGGGGGAAAGTCAGGTGCTTGCCCTGCTCATCCTTCCGTTGGTAGAGTTGATTGCGTAGCTCAACCAGAATGCTGAGGATTGTTTTTGGCATACCTGGCAATGCAAAATCCAGATGCGCATAGGGGACGACGACATTGTGAGTAAGACGACACTGCGTGTCGATCAGATGGTGGATGAGTGTCGTCTTGCCACCGCCACCAGGTGCAATGAAACCAAGAATGGGAAGGAGAGGCCGGGGTTTATCAGGAGCACGCCCACGAAGAAATTCAAAGAGTGCAATGGCCTCGCTGCGATTAATGAAAGGTTTAGGCTGTGCAGGCAACATACTATATCCGCCTTTCTATTCTGGATGAGGAGATAGCCATCTGGTCAGTGAGCGGTCAGTGCTTTGGGGAGAAAAGCACAAGTGCGCTGCTCTAAAGCATTTTCAAAATCACTAGCTCTATAGATGGGGGACATATGCACGTATTCTCCTGCTATAGCTAGGCTGGGTTGTGGTCGATTATGCTCATGCATTTGCTCGAAAGGCTGAGAGAGAAAACACAACACACTTCTGCCAGAATACCACGTAGGAATCTGGAAAAGTAGCGCCATGATCGAATTACTATTGCCTTCGACAGCATATCATTAGGAAATGGGAAAATCAAGGAGTCGAGTACCCTCTCACGGATTTCTCCACTTGAATATAAGGGGTATTAGGATATTCGTTTGGATCCTAACTTTCTTTCTCTCTGAAGAGTTTTCACCAAGATTGTGCCAGAGCCCATAAAATCGCCAGTTTCTTCTTCTGACGCATATCTTCCCCGTTTGGCGGATTTATTGTGTCAAACGACAACTCAAAACACGACGTCTAACGCCAAAAAAACACACCACATAATTCAGCTCGTCATAAGAAGTGCTGAACTGAAGCAACCCTTGCTCCCTATAATGATGTATTATGGGCATTCTCCACTGTCACAGTGACAGGGTTATAATAGGGCAATTCTTCCGAAAATACTCCTCTGTGGCCCGAAATGCAGTACGGCTTATGCCACTATGCCACTTCTACCTTGAAGTCGAATGAACATCATGATATATTTAATTTAGAATTTCAGTTCTAGTAGTTTCGCCAATTTCACATGCATGGATGAGGAGAGGTCAAATGGCTCAAAAACTTAGTGATGTTCAACAACGTATTCTATCCTCTATCATAAAATACACCGAGAACAATGACGGTAGGCCTCCCACGTATCGCGAAATTGGTCAGGCAGTAAGAATTACATCTCTTGGTCAAATTGCCTATCACCTCAAAGCTCTTGAAGAAAAAGGCTATATCCAGCGTGTGAGTAACATCAGCCGTAGCATTAAAGTCATGAAAGATGGGCAGGGTTCGTCACTGTCCGGTCCGATTGCTATTGCTGCTGGCCCCCCACGGACCATTATGAGCGCCATTGAGGAAGAGGAGCACCTCTTCCCAAAGAACGCTTTTGTGCTGCCAATTGAAGGCAATTCCATGATCGAAGATGCTATCTTCGATGGTGACTACATTATCGTTGACCCGCAACAACCGATTGCGAATGGTGATATCGTCGTCGCGACGCATCTCACTGCGGTAGGCAGTGATCTTGGTGCCGCAACAGTCAAACGTTTTTATCAAGAGGGAGAGAGGATACGGTTGCAGCCAGCCAATCCAGAAATGGCTCCACTGTATGTTGATGCCCAAGAGTGGGACAACGAGTGGCGGGTGCAGGGACAAGTGAAAGCGGTCGTCCATTTGCTGAAGAGCAAGCAATAAGTGACCTCATGAAGGGCATGACTCTCCGTTCAGCGAAAGGAATTACCTGTCCGAAATCTGGGCAGTGCTTGCAGATAGCGAAGCTACCTGTCAGGTGAATAGCGGTGAACTGCTGGACGAACTTGCAGAGGTAGCAAAAGGCCAGAAAGACCCGGCAGTGTTCTGTTCTCTTAACTATTCCAGGTACCACACTTCTTGATACCCCATGCCTGACCAAATTGAGGTCAGCGTAGCCTTTGAGGTACCAGATGGCGAAACCGCGTGCGTTTGCTGACCCTGTGGTGTTACAACTTGGTAAGCATTGTACAGCAACCCCGACAAACAACAGCGGATCTGGCAAACGACAAATCCAGAAAATAGGTAGCAGGGAACTCCAGAGGGCAGTGGTAAACAAACTAATCCGTATCCCCTTTCGGCACCTTTAAAATTACCCTCTCAGCCGAGTAAAACTCAGAGAAAGGCACACAAAAGGACGGTCCCTCCTATGAACAATTGCGGTGGTAGCAATCCCGCTGTATTCAAGAAGGACAAGGACGAACACCCATAAACAAAATTACTCTTATCAAGTACACTTAGAGGTGTTACGGCAGACCTGAAGGGGTCCAAGATCGTGGTACGCGGAGTTCGACTCTTCCTCACCTCTAGAAAGGAAAGGCCTTCCGAAAAGATGCTTCTTGTATGTCTACCACGTAGTCTTCTCGGTCACCAATCCTTTTTTATCAAGCGTGTTCCAGACATTTAAGCGCTGTCAAAGCTGAGTAAAAAAGATAGTGGAAAGGAGTGCCGAAGGGGGGACTCCTGCTCATCAATTTTCCGGCAATGCCCTTGCATCCAGTTCCAGCGATGTTTGAATGGATCCCACATTCCGCAGTTTGAAGAGCTAAGTTTGGAGATTTTTGAGAGAGGACCCAGCAGAGTCAAGAAGTGGCCACGGAAAAGGTTGCAGGCTGAAGATGATGGAAAGGGTGATCCTTGCAGTCACTAGACTACTCTCTTGTTTCTATTAGTATACTCCTTCCGTCAACCACAGCGCATCGCCTAAACGGCCGGTGTATTTTCGCGTGCCTTCAGATATGCTTGATTAGAGTGAACATTTTGAACCCTCATTGCTCACGGAAGGAGAAATACACTATGACCAAGTCAGTGCAACCCGAAGTCGGCGTGGCCTCAGTCAATGGCACACAGTTGTACTACGAGACGCTAGGCGAAGGTGACCCTCTCGTGCTCACCCACGGTGGGTATATGGACAGGAGGATGTGGGATGACCAGTTCCATGCCTTTGCCGAACACTACCGCGTGATCCGCTATGATGTACGCGGCTTTGGCAAATCGGAACTCCCTCCCGTGCCCTACGCTGACAGACAGGATCTCTACGATCTGCTCACTTTTTTAGGCATTGACAAGACGTATCTGCTCGGCCTGTCCCTGGGAGGCGTCATCGCTATTGACTTCACCCTTGAGCATCCCAACATGGTGGACGCGCTGATCCTTGTTGGCTCCCCTGTACCTGGCTTTCCCGTAGCATTACTCTACTCTGAAGAACAACTCGAGCAACAGCGAGCCCGTTGGGCGGCTTTCGAAACAGCCAGACAGCAGCGCAATCTCCCTGCGATGGTTGCTGCCTTGATGGAAGATCCCACGCTGGTTCCTTCCTCAAACTATCCTGCAGCGCGCCAGCGAGTGCGTAACAATTTATCAGAATACTCATTTGCCTGGGTTCTCGCCCCCGCTCCCAAGCAGGACCTCGAACCCCCAGCGTATGAAAGGCTCACCGAAATTCAGGTGCCGACGCTGATTATGCTTGGTGCCCAGGACGATCTCCGGCTCTTCAAAGATGCGGACAAACTCGAACGAGATATTGTGGGCGCCAGTCGGGTGACGATTCCTGAGACCCATCATATGCCCAACATGGAGAAGCCAGAGGAATTCAACGCCATCGTGCTGGATTTTCTTGATAGGCTCTGAAGCATTCCTGATGCTTACACCGGACTCAGAAAAGCACAAAGGGGCATGCCGCCGGCCGATCTCTCAGGCATGAAGTCGGCGACGCTTCCTTTCCAGAAAAAACCTCGTACCTATCCATTGTCCATATCAAGGAGGAAGTTGGTAGAGTTTTTGATAGGGAGGGCCTAACAACATCAAAACCTGATGGTGAAAGGGCAGGAGATGGAGAACGCGTGAGGTGATGCCAGCAGGCGTGACGATGAGCAAGAGGTCAATCCCCTCAAAACATTGGAAGATGAGAGCCGCATCGTGGGGGTCGATGTCGGCTTGTTGACTTGATTGGGAAGGGTTTGCGCGGTTTCAGCAAGGCGGGTACGCAGGCGGTATTCTGCGAAACGATAGACGAGCAAGCACAACACCATGATGAAGCCCAAGGCCACAATCCGCTCCGGTTTCTTCACAAAGACGGAAGAAGCCAGGAACAAGGGATCTTTGAGGAAGCGAAAGCCACGTTCGACACTGCCTTGCTGCTTGTATGTGCTGATGAGCTCCTCATCAGAAAGCTGGCCAACTTCCAGGATGTTGGTCCCGACGATGAAACAGGCCCGACGACGTTCTTCCTCGCCCATGCGTTCCTGCTTGAGCGAAAGCGCCACCTGGCACTGCCAGCGCTGTATAGGAACAGCCTGCTTGCCCGGACGACCTTTGCCCTCATAGTGGTCGTGGGAAAGATAGCTCCTCTGGACTTCGAACCAAGCGGGCAGCTGCTTCAGGCTCCCTTCCAAGGCGCGTTGCTCTGGTTCCTTGGATTCGAGTACGACAAACAGATCCTTTGCTAATTGGTCGTAATGTCGGAGAAAAGCATTTTCCACCGTGGATCGCATACTAGCTTGTTCTGGTTCTGCCAGACGATTGCGCAAGAAGTAGGGTAATGCTGGCTGCAAATGCATGAATCCAGGAATATCAGGATCGGGACTTAGCAGGCCCCAGTCCTGAGTCTCGCGAAACATCCCTGGCCAATTATCAAAAGGCAACGCGGCAAGGACTGGCTGTCGTCTCAGGTGTTTGGTGTACTCGTCAAACATATCCAACCAAACCACTGAAGTAAAGGGAGCCAAGCAGAGTAGTAATTGCTGCGCCTCCGGTGAGAGATTACTGTGGGAGTAGTCGATGCAGCGCAGAATACTCTTTGTCTTCTGCTCGAAGTTACTTTTAGGCTGTAGTTCACCGTCTTTGCTATCTAGCTCCACATCACCGGCCTCCAATGCCGCCAGCACTTCGGTCGGTGTCTGTCTGGCAAGATTAGCGAGTACGACTTCCAATGCCAGTGGAAAGCCATCCAACACCCTGATGAGTTTTATCAGATCTTCATTTTCGCGATATCTGGTGGCATTATGCTTCTCCAGGATGCGGTCAGCCAGTATTGAGGCTGCTTCGGGGTCCAGGCCAGGCAACTCGTAGATGTTGGCTTCGAAGGTTCCTTTTGCCAGCCAGTCTTCACTCCCTCGTGAGCCGAGCAAGACCAGAGTGCGCCCGTTCGTGAGGGTGGTCAGGAAGCTGCGTAGCGCGGCCTGCTCACCTTGAGGCAAGGTGTGTTGGATAGCAAGGTGTGTCCCGGTAATGGATTCCAGGTTGTCCAGGATGAGCAGGTGATTGTTTGCACGCAAATCCTGTGCGAGTTTGGCCGCTTTCGCAATAGAGGAGAGCGGTTGGAACGCTCTGGTATAGTCAGCGCCATAGAGTTGTTGCGCAATCTCCACCATAATTTGTTCGACTGTCCAGGCCTTCTCGTCGTAGCCAAAGTAAAACACGCGCTGTACAAAGCCAGTGATGTGCCACCAGGCTCCCAGGTGCCTTAAAAGTGTGGTTTTGCCTGCGCCACCCATGCCTCTTATCAAGAGAAGATTGCGCTTTGACAGCAAGCGCTTTTCAACCTGTAGAATGTCGATGTCTCGACCGACGAAGCCATATTGCGGATCAGGTGGAGTGTAGCGTTCCTCTTCTGCCTTGCGCTCGTACCAGGCATTACTTTCCTCTACCGTGAATTCACGCGGCTGCAAAGTCACGGGTTGATCCTGATAAACGACGGGCAACAGCCAGTCTTCCAGGTCGATGATCTGGTCGAAGTAAGCTCTACGCTCCTTGTGATTGTAGAGCGCAATGCGGCCATGACGGATGGCAATGACTAGATCATCATCGAAGAGGTGCTGATATAGGGTTTTCATTAGTAACTCGGCAGCACTAACGGTGATGGAATAGCCCATTGCCAATACAAGTTGTACGCCGGCCTGGATCAGGTGGCTGCCCAGGCTTGTTTCTCTCTGTCCTATCTGCTTACCTGACTGGCAGGCGTTCAGGATGGTGATGGGCACCTGGTGTGCAACGAGCAGGGAGGCCAGCTCCGAGGCTTCCACCAGGTCTACTTTCCTGGCTTTGTCATCATCGTCCGTGTCCGGTTCGAACGAGAGAAACGCCTTGACACCTTCATAAGGCTGGATTTCTTCGCGAGCATATCGCATAAATCGATGAGGATTACCATTGAATGCTCTCTGCCCCTGTAATTGCTCATATGTCAGGACTGCACCGTGAACATCAAAGTGGATCATATGGTAGTAGCCTTCTCCGTATGTCGCGCTGATATCACGAAGATGATTTACTAAGGCCCTGTAGGTACCAGGGCGTAAAATTTCTACCCGGACACGCAGATTGGTAGCACGTGTGGTCTCGACTAAAGGGCGGGAGAGGGTGCGATAGCCAACATCACGCCTGCCAGAGGGACGGGCGGTGACGATGAGCAAGTTGATGGTAGGAGAGGGGCGGATGGACGCTGGTAAGGCCTGTGGCCTCAGGTTTTTGCGCACCATTACAGCCTGCAGCGCTAGCGGTTGTGAGAGCTTTGGATCTTTCATGGCCTCCCAGTGGAGCGCATGAAGATTTGGTGAGCCTACAATTTCAAGCTGAAGGTTATTCAGTCCAGCTTTCAATAGGGATCGATACTCGGCATAGATGTCTGTCGTACCAAAGACCTGCTTGAAGAGCGTTTCACCATAGGTTGTGATGCTGGCAGCAGCGTTTTGAGCCCGTACTTTTTTGGTAAAGGGAAATTCTAAGTGCTCTTCGAAGTACCACTCAAGCTCTCTTTCCTCCTCCTCTGTGAAGGGATCACTGATAGTGATGGGGTATTCAGGCCCATTATCGAAGCTGACCATGGCGTTCGAGCCATTTGGTCCACCGATTCGTTCACGAATACGGATCAGCGTCATGCCATACCTCGTTATAGATCATTACATTATCCTCATTCATTCTAGACTCTTAAATGGATATCATGAGGAGATGCAAACCTGGATCAGTTGGAAAAGCAGGTTAGTAGCTCAAATGAAAGACCAAACATAGCTTATCATACAAGCATGAAAAAGCAAGTGTGAACGCTATGAAGCTCTCCCTCCTTTATGGTTCTCACGGCGACCGCACTCAATCTGTGCCGGATGCATGCCTGGCTCACGGACCAGCCGCGAGCGACAACAGGGCAAGCCGCCTTCGTGATATCGAGGAGATTTTAAAAGGATTGAAACGGCCGAGGACATGAAGCTCTCTAAAGAGGCTCTAAGTAGCCAAGTCAGAGTGGTAAATAGGGAGGAGTGAGAATAGTTAGGATTGTCTCTTGCAGAGAGGCAATGTACTTCGTATACTGGCAACATTGTTAAAAACTCAATCGACGTTAAGAAGGAGAATATAAGAGTGCTATGCCTGCTGACGAACCAGTAGTAAAATCTCCGGTCGAGGTGTACTATTCGTATGCACCCACAGAACGTGATGAAGAATTGCGCCAAGAACTTGAACACCATTTAAAAATGCTCGAGCATGCTGGACGGATTGCTGTCTGGCATCGGGGAGAGATTCGAGCAGGTAGTGTTCACGCTGAGGAGCGTGCTGCTCACCTGGAAGGGGCGCAGTTAATCCTTTTGCTCATCAGCCCGGATTTTCTAGCCTCCCAGGAGGCATATGGCATCGAGATGAAGCATGCCTTAGCCCGTCAGGCTCGAGGTGAAGCCCATGTGATTCCTATTCTACTGCGCCCAGTACTCTATGAAGGTGCTCCTTTCGCACATTTAGAGGTGCTGCCCAGTAATGGCAAACCAATTACCAGTTGGGCTCACCGTGATGAAGCGTTTGAAAATGTAGCGCGTGGAATCAATCGCATATTGGATCGCCTGTCTGTGGAGAGAACGAGAAATTCCTCTGCGGCGTCCACGACAACACCTTCGATACCACCACCTGGATCCAAGTCTGAGACTCATGTGCATGGGCCTGTGCAGGGTCTAGTAATCGGAGAACATAACACTGTCACTACCATTTTTCATCCGGGCCAAACTACTCAAATGCCCTTGCAACCGGTCGGTCAAGTAAGATCTTGCGATGTGCTGCTGGTGACAGCTACACAAGTAGAGACACGGGCTGTACTCTCAATCTGTCAGCAGGAAACAGGTCACCCCTTTACGCGACAGTTCATAGAGGAAGGTGTCTACTACAATCTGCAAACCATTGGTGGAGCGCATACTTTTCTGGTGCAGTCAGAGATGGGCTCAGGAGGACCAGCAGGAGCATTGCTTACAGTGGAAGAAGGGATCCGGGTCCTCTCACCTTCAGCCGTGTTGCTGGTGGGTATCGCCTATGGAATGCAATTGAAAGGCCAGCGCATGGGTGACATCCTGGTGTCACGTCAACTTCTGGGCTATGAACTGCAGCGGGTGGGGCAAGATCAAGTTGGTGGATGGGTCATCCGGGCACGAGGGGATCGCCCACAAGCCTCTCCCCGGTTACTGGCCCGGATGCGCAGTGGCCTCATGGACTGGACAGGACCAGCAGTGCATGTAGGTCTGCTCCTCTCTGGGGACAAGTTGGTGGACAATGTTGACTTTCGGGAGCAGTCACGGCAACTAGAGCCAGAGGCGATAGGAGGCGAGATGGAAGGGGCAGGGCTCTACGCCGCAGCGCAGCGCAAGCGCGTGGACTGGATTGTCGTCAAGGCCATCTGCGATTGGGCGGATGGTAAGAAGGGGTCTCAGAAGAGCCAGCGACAACGGACGGCTGCCGAGAACGCCGCTAATTTCGTGGTACATGTCTTGCGGCAAGGGGGGCTTGTCGAACGACGATAGGTAGGTCCTCCCCCAGTTTAAGCGAGGCTGCGTGGGAAGGGACAAAAACTGTGTTTGAGCTACATTGACAGTAGGTTTGCGGAACAATTCAGAGACTGTTTCCGTTTTCCGCCAGCCAGCGTTTGCGTGCAGCATAGTCAGGCATGGCCTGGGCGACGAGTTCCCAGAAGGAGGGTTGGTGGTGGCGTTCCCCGCGCAGGTGGACCAGCTCATGTACGATGATATAGTCGATGATGGAAGGGGGGAGGAGCATCGTGCGCCAGTGGAAGTAGAGAACGTTGTTGCGGCCGCAGGAGCCCCAGTGGTAGCCGAGAGGCTGGACTTTGATGGCCCGTGGTTCAGCGCCGACTCTATACCTGAAGAGATCAACGCGCTCCTGAAGCCAGATTCGTCCCTGCGCGATATACCAGTTGGTAAAGTGCGTTTCTCCCTGATCGATAGCGTCTTCGCGGAGGAGAAAACGGTCATCGCGCAATTCGAGGGGAGGATTGCCGAGGGCTGGGACCAAACGGAGGCGATAACTACGACCGAGATAGTAGAAGCCTTCGCCATCGACGAATCTTTTGGCGACAGGAGGTTTGAAGAGCATTTCCTTACGAGCCAGTTTCGTGTAGATCCAGCGATATTTCTCGCGGACAGCACGTTCAATACTACTCTGGGGGCAATCAAGTGGAACGGAGAGAATCAGCTCTCCCATGCGTCCGATGGTGATACCGATGGTTTTGCGCCTGGCACTTCTACGCAGCTCAAAGGTGAGATTGTCGATAGTGATCGTGAAGTGATTATGCATTTCGGAGTCTGCTGGTATGAACGAGGGCTAGCCTGACCAGGCGGCTTGCCACTTCCTCACGCCGCTGAAAGGGTTCCAGGAGTTTATATTCTTCGAGGAAGAAAAAACCAATATCCTTGCGTAACTCATTGGAACGTTCCGTAGATAACCAGAAGTCTTTATTCTCGGTGAGGCGCTGGCGAATGAATGCGACGATGTTCTTTGTAATGCCGGCAAGAAACAAGCGTTCTTCCTGGTTCAGTGCGGGACCTGTGGGTTGTGGCGGAACGTTAAAACGGCGGCTACCTCTTCTGACCTCTTCTTCCAGGATGCCAAAGAAAGGGTATTCGGTACTGGCATCGAGGTTGAGGCTGCTATCAATCTCGCGTGGTTTGCTAATTTCTTTGATAAATTTGTCAAGGGCACCAACGGTCAGGTCCCAGTTGCCGCGCAAGGAGTCGAGAATGGCCTGAAGGCGATCACTGAGCGTAAGATAGTAGGAGGGATCTTCCTGCTCAAAATGATAGGCGATATAATCGCGAGCGAAACCTTCCATTTGGGCTGCATTGGTTTCATCGGAGTGGTAGCGGCGCAACTTGTCCTGGAAGTTGATGTCGTGGATATCGACGGGAGGGATGCGCTGGCGGATCTGGAGGGTATCGATATGTTCAGCGATCAGTTTACGAACCTTATTGCCGATATCGAGTAGGTTGAGTTCCGTATCGCGGTAGGCTGAGGAGGCGGCCAGGTTAATCAAACCGAGCTGTTGAGCGTCTTTGACGTAGCGCAGGGCTTCCGGGCGAGGGAGAACGGTTTCCATACTCTCCATAAACTTTTTGAATTTGACCTCAAAGTCTGAACGAATCTGAGGATCTTTGAGCAGCTTCACGCAGGTTTCCCAATCCTGGTGGATATCGCACTGGTTGGCTGTGAAGAGGGCGAGAATGCGACGGTGGCGGTCAGCCAGCAAGGGATACTCATCTTTGATGCTGGCTAAAGCGCCCTGCACATCAGCCTCGCTGTAGGCATCGAGTGCATCTTTGAGATTCTGGGCAATACCATAGTAATCGACCACCAGGCCATTGCCTTTGGCAGTCTGGACTCGATTGACGCGGGCAATTGCTTGCAGAAGTTCATGGTTTTTGATACTGCGATCCAGGTAGAGGCCCTGAGCGATGGGAACGTCGAAGCCGGTGATGAGCATGCTGCGGACGCAGAGAAAGGCAAGAGAGCTTGTACCCTGGGAACTGGCCGCGTCAGAGGTACTCTGTTGCTGATCCTGGGATGAGGTTTCCTCCAGGGGGGTGCCAGAGAGAGCAGCCTCATAGATCTGTGGACTAGAAAGATCAAAGGGGAGAGGCTTTTTGAAGGCTTTGATATACTCATCATGCAGATCTTCGTTGGTCCATTTGCTCCAGTCGGCACGTGTGTCATACTGGTCGGTCCCGGGATTAGGTGAGACGACGGCGGCAAATTCGAGTGCATTAAGCAGATCACGGTAGGGAAGGATGCGCAACAGGGTTTTGTGCTCCTCGCTCACATCGAGGAGTTCGATCTGCTCTTCTGTAAGATGGCGCTGCTCTGAGGGCAGAGCATCGAGGCGGGCGACAATGCGTTTTCGCGCCTCTTGCAAGGCGTTGCAGTAAAGAATGGCCGCTAGGCGACTCACTGCGACCACCATCGCTTTCAGGCGGTTGGGAAGGATGTGCGCGCAATAGTGCAGGAGTATATCCTCAGCCTTCTTCTCAATGAGCTGCTCGTTTTCCAGGATAGTGCGATAGGTTACATTCCGCTCCTGTAGGGATTCGCGAACAAAATCCGTGAGGGAATGGACAATAGTATCGTACTTTGCGTCGAGGAGCTGCCGCTGAGTGATCTCGATATAGGCCTCGTGACCCTCATAGAAGATAGGCAGAGTGGCGCCATCGAGTTCGGATTGGCGGATAGTGTACCGATCGATGTAGTCGCCAAAGATATCAGAGGTCTTCTTACCGGGTCCCTGAATAATGGGAGTGCCGGTGAAGGCAATACGGGCGCAGTTGGGAAGCATCCCACGGAGATTGGCGTGGAGCTTTCTGGTCTGGGAGCGGTGGCCTTCATCTACGATAACGAGAACAGACTCATCCATGTTGATAGCCTTTACTGAGGGATCGGGGCTGTCATCGGCAGAGGTAGCGGCGGCGTCCTGGTCCTCGTCTTCATCGATGGATATAGCGAGCGAGTTCTTCAGGTCGCGGTATTTTTGAATCATCGCAAAGATAAGCCTGGCGCTTTGCCTTCGCAAGAGAGGTCTCAACTCAGGGATAGTGTTCACCGTGCTGATAGGCTCCTCGATCAAGATAGCAGCACCTTTGAGTTGTTTTTCGAGCTGCTTGCGATCTGTCACGAAGATAATTTTGAAGCCCCGCAGCTCCTGAATAGTGCGCATCTTGCGGATCAGAAAAACCATGGTCAGGCTTTTACCGGAACCTTGAGTATGCCAGATAATGCCGCCGCGCTGATCTTCTTCCCCGTCCTGGTGGCGTGTGGGATTTTTCAGCAACTGGAGGGTAGCGTGATGGACAGCGCGGAACTGGTGGTAGCGAGCGATCAGTTTGCGCAGCTTGCTGCCCGATGCATCGAAGAGTGTGAAATTATAGAACAGGTCGAGCAGATTATGAGGGAGGAGTATGCCCAGGATAAGGTTTTGCTGGCTGGAAGGCTCTGCGGGGAGCTGAGCGTGATAATGCTCGAATTGAGGGGGAAGATAGGGATCTTTCCACTCTTGAAAATCCTCGTAGGAAGCGCCAAGGGGGGCAAAGCGCGCCTGGAAGAAGCAAGTGGAGATGAGCAGGAGATTAAAGTAGAAGAGTTCGGGCATAGCCTGGCTCTCAGCGAGATCGGAGGCAGGTGTGTACTGGCGGGCATAGCGCAACAACTGAGAGATGCCCTGCTCCAGGGGATTGGTCAGAGCGGGGTTTCTACACTCGACCACCACCAGAGGGATGCCATTGACGAAGAGGACAAGGTCAGGAACAATGTAGCGATTACCTGCGAGATCGATGCGGAACTGATTGATGACGCAAAAGTGATTACGCTCCGGGTGGGCGAAATTGATAAAGTTGGCATGGCGGGTGCGGCCAGGGCCTGATTCTGGTGAGAGTGGGACAGGGCGGCCTTTGAGCAAGTATTCGGTGGCCTCGCGGTTGGCCTGGAGCAGGCTGGGCATGCCAGAAGTGAGAATGCGTTTGAGGGTATCGAGCATGATCTGGATATGGAACTCACTCATCCAGGGCTTGCCGGTTTCTTCATCGAGGTTGGCATTGGGAAGAGCCTCACGAAAGTATTTTTCGATGACAACTTCGCGGAAGGTGTGGCGATCTGTGAACTCGGGAGCGTTTATATCACCCCGCCTGTACTCCCAGCCCTGGGATACGAGCTGTTGAATGAAGGGCAGTTCGACGAAAGTAGCCTCTGGGTTCTTGCGATCATAATCACGATCCTTCCAGAACTCTTTTGCAATCTCATCGCCGGCTATTTCTCTGACGGATGCAGGTAGGGAGGCAGCGGGATCGAAACGGGTGATGACCTCACGACTGAGTCGCTGGGGGCGAGCATACTCCGAGATCGAGAGATCGCCGAGAAGCTCTACAGTATCCTCGCCTAATTGCGTCAGGACATAATGCTCGCCATCCTGCTGGAGGAAGCCCTGCACGGTCAAATAGTCCAGAAAGAGAGAGAGTTGGGCATCGGTGATTTTGTAATGGCCAAGAAAATCGGCTTTCGTCGTGCAGAAAAGGGTTTTGATTGCCCAGAGGATGAACATTGCGCGCCGATTGTCCAGGACTTGTGCAATCTGCCATGTATATGTATCAATGAACTGTTGTGCGCTCATCTCCCACTCCCACTTTTACGTCCGTCGCGATATTTTCCGAGACACTTCGCATAAACCAAGTTTAGCACTTTTGTACGAACCTGGCAATTGGTAATTTCCTCCTCTTGATAGTAGTGAAGCCTGTCAAGTGAGTGAAGGGTCTCATCAAGTGTCCAGCTCCCGGGAGCGAGCTTTAAAGTTTCAGGATAGTAGCATAGTATTTTGTTGAGGAACTCATCATCATATGTGTAGTAAAATTCTCGCCATTCGCTTATGGGAGAGATTTGTGGTTCGACGAACAGAACAGTCATATCGGACGCCTGAGCCCGGCTGATTTCGCAATCCTGGAGAGATTTGCCCTCGGGAACGAGGAGAGAGCTGCCAAGCGTGCATTGATGTCGTTGGTCCAGCAGAGCGCGGTAGATGGCGCGACGTTCGTTGGCAATAAGCTCGTGGGTGGACTGGGAAGGTTCCCAGATTAGGATAACGAAAAAGATCTGATGGAGGTCGTTCTGAGTTTGATCATAGTCCTGGCGATAAGCGGGAGTCGCGGCTATAGCTTCAGCCGTAACAGGCTCCGGTTCTTCGACAGAAGGGAGGGTTTGATCTGGGAGAGCGGGTTGGGAAGGTGCAGGAACGGGCGTTGAGCGTGGTCGGCGGGTTGTGGCGGGTGTTTTGATGGCTAGAGCAGCACCAGAGAAAGGTTGAGGCTTTGAGCCGGCAGACTTACGCGACTTTGCGCGGGGTCTGGAGGATTTTGCTGGAAGGACGGACTCAGTTATGATCTGCTCTGATTGTATCTGTACGGCAATTTTATTAATTTCTGTTGCTACATTTAGCCAGGCTTTGTCTTCCAGGCCAGCAGGCTTGCCCCCTTTGGGTAGAGGTTCTAACCTACCCAAGGATGGGTCTTCTTCCCAGGCGCAAGGCTTCACAATGACCGGTATGAGATGTACCCTTTGCTCTTTATGGAGCTGGAAAGCATGCTGCATTTCAGGGCTATCATAATACTCAGGATCGAAAAGGCTGGCACTGACCAGCATAATGATAATCCGAGCCTGGTCCAGTTGAGTCGCGATGTGTTGAGCAACATCGGCGCCTGGCTTAAGTTTGCCACGGTGCCAGGGCTGGATCCTGCCCGCAGCTGTCAGGGTTCTAAGTTGTTGTTCTAGCCTGGATACGGCGTTTTTATCTTCCTCGGCATAGCAAATATAGAGCTGAACGGGTTCAGCCATGCAGCAACCCCCTCACTTACAAGCTGTCCAACGACTCCGACCTGGATGAGCGCGTAAAACCATCACTACTTCCGAGGACTGCATCTAGTCTCACACGTTGCAGGTGAAACCGTTGTGTTTCGAATATACTATAAGCATGTTGCTGACAGCAAGCATCTATTACCTTTATAAGCGTACAACTACTCAAATTGCTCTTACCCCTCGCACCCGGAAACACTCTTTGATCTAACGTCTAAATGCTCGCTTTCCTCTATTAACTGTGTTACCCGCACGCGGCCAGTAAGGAGATCGTGCATGAGCCCTTTTTTGAGCTGCTTGAGCTTGACGAGATAGGATTCTTCGACAGTAATGCGGGCGTTATGTGAATCTAAAATTAGACTAATCCTATGCTGTTCATTTTTATCCGGTAATGGAACAAGCATAGCTCGTATTCTTTGTATGCCAAATGCTGGTTGGCTCGTGGAATGAATTTGTACTTGAATTTGTTTCTCTATAAGTGAAGAGCGTAATAACCATAGTACATAGGATGGACAATGCTTTGGTTTTATAATTACTGTATTAGCGTTAAGTGCATATCTAATACCCTGTGGTAAAAGCTGTGGGAAACCTATTGTTCCTATTTTCCCAAAGATAATATCGCCAGCCTCAATACTGAACCTCTGCTCCTGTTTTGTAACTGCCTTAAGTGATACCTTTCTACATGACTCAAAATTCATCGAACCATCTTCGCGAATATCTCCTACTCCTACGTATGGTTCGCCATCAACTACCTCTGCTGGTGCTCTATGGCTGGGTTGAGGATCGATTATGTTAGCCAAAGCCTCAAATTTTCCAACATTCCAAACTCTTGGTATACTCCCGAGTGCCGATTTCTTGAACTTTTCTGGATGAGCTACCGGATCACGCACATCTCCGTTTTCATCAACTCCCTGTGTAAACAGATCGTGCAGCAGGCCAATTTTGATTTGCTTGAGCTTGGCGATGAGTTGTTCGGTTAGCTGGATCTGGGTATCGAGAGTGTCGAGGATGTGAGCGATGAAGGATTGTTCAGAAGGAGAAGGCACATTAAGCCATAGTTTGTATACATCATTTCTGTTGAGACCAGGGACACCTGTAGAGCTATCCATTCGTGCTATAGGTAATGAAAGCAATTGCCAGTAGCACCAACGCAAATCATGGTTTTTATGTAGATTTACGTAGTAAGTAGTATCAATAGGCCAGAAGGAGTTGTCACTCCAAATTACTGCCCCAACAGTCCCTTTACGTCCAACAATGATACCCGGTCCTCGGACCAAAAAAGTTGTATGTTTGCCAATTTGCCCGTTTGAGCCATATACGGGGTACTCTCCGTCAACACGAATTGCTTCGGAAAGACTGGCACCATACTCTAAAGAAATAAGATCTCCAAGAGACTGTGCTTGCCAACCTTCTATATTTAACAAGGTTTTTCCTGATACATCTATTAAAGTCATAGGATCAGTTATACCCCAATCCTTTCAAGTAGTTCGCCAGTTCTTTTGCAGCCTGGTCTCTTTTAGTCTCGATCTCTTGTAAAGTAGTATGGTATTTATCCCACCAGTTTTCGATGGCAACGATAACCTGCTGACGATGGGCGATGATGTAGCGTTCAAGCTGGGCGATGATGTTGTTGTGAGTGATCTCAAGAATATGGTATTCGCACTCCTCGGGCGTAAGCTCTTGGTGGCGAGCATCAAGACGCTCGAGGAAGGTGTCGAGCAGGGTTTGCTGCTGTCTACGAGTGCGGCTGAGACCCTCTTTGATGGTGTCGTAGTAGGCAAATTGGCGCTCGATAGAGTCAATCTCCTGGAGTTTGGGAGCAAGCGCGGTTTCCAGGGCGGAGAGCTCATCCTGGAGCGCAGGGGCTTCTTCTGAGAAGAGCGAAGGCTGGATCTGGGCGTTGTTCTTATCGCGCGTGGCACCATCGAGTTTTTGGTTGAGTTCCTGGAGGCGTTGACGTGGCTTCTGAAGCTCTTTTTCGAGAGCGGCCAGGCGGTTCTCCAACTCCTGAACATAGTTGCGCCTAGAGACTTCGCCATTCTCTTCGTCGGCGAGGAGGGCATCTACGTCTGAGCCATTTTCGTCGGAATCAGCCAGCTCGCCGCGCTCAAAGGCCTCTTTTTGCTGCTCCAGCTCGGCAATGGTCTCGCGAGTTTCGGCAATCTGCTGCACATAATCCGGGAGCAAGCGGGTAATCAGTGTATGACCGAGAATATAGTCGATGCGCTCGTTTCTGCTGAGACCTTTCTTCTTATTTTTCTTCTTTTGGCCTTTAGCGTTTTTGTCTCTGGAGCTTTTCTCAGTCTGGCTGGAGATGTCCTTTTGAGGCTCCTCCAGCATAGAGTTGATCGTGCTGATCCAACTGGCGATCAGTCCAGTGAAGCCCTGATTGGCAATTGTGAGTAGATCATACTGGCTCTCGTTCCACCATCTCGCGATCACTCCAGCGATCTTATAGCGGTCGAGGAGACCAACGGGGGCCAGGACTGTATTAAATGTGGTCAGAAAATCGGCGCGCAGGATCATCAGCGCTCTGGTAGTAGGCAGGTTACGAAGATGATGCTGGTGAGCAAGCCACCAGGCTTCGAAGGAGGAGCGCAGACGTTCTTCCTGAGCCTGCATCTCTGGCTGCGCGAGGAGAAGCGTTTTGATAACACGGCGCTCACTGATCGATGGCAGAAAGTCGTAATAATGTTGATCGCGCTCGATAAAAATAGCTGAAATGGGGAGGGCGTGAGATGCGAGCAGCTCTGATTTTGCCGCCACCTCGGCTTTAGGAATACCGCCAGAGAGATGGGCACGCACATCATGCGGCTCGGGCGGGGGCGCGTTATCGGCATAGAGGCGGATATTGAGATTATAGTCTTTTTCAGCTATATGCTTCCAAGATGATTATGCGGCCTGAGCGAGAGACAGAGGAGCATCTTGCTCCTTGCCTGGGGCAAACGGACTGCCGATATGTCGAAGGACCTCTGCGGGAGTCTGAGCCAGTGACTGAAA
>Ga0207684_10002120_pt1 | contig 20337 bp, 14 predicted proteins | sample KBSK5501metaG_FD_184342 | JGI IMG/M metagenome (GOLD analysis project Ga0207684, IMG submission 184342) | Corn, switchgrass and miscanthus rhizosphere microbial communities from Kellogg Biological Station, Michigan, USA - KBS K5-50-1 metaG... | ecosystem: Host-associated > Plants > Roots >...
CAAAGGGGGCATGGCGCAGCTCGACCGCGAAGCGGAGAACGTTGTAGAACGCGACCAAGATCGGCAGCTGCAGGACGACCGGAAGGCAGCCGCTCATCGGGTTGTACCCCTCGGACTGGTAGAGGCGCATCAGCTCTTCGTTCATCTTTTGCCGGGAGGCCGGATCGGTCCGCGACTTCTTGTACTTGTCCCGAATCGCGTTCATCTTCGGCGCGAGCTTCTGCATCTTCTTCATCGAGGCGTAGCTTCGATACGTCAGCGGGAAGAGAAGCGCGCGGATCAGAAGCGTCACGACGAGGATCGCGACACCGTAATTGCCAAACCAGGTATAGGCGCGCTTGACGAGCCAGAGCAGGGGGCGCGCGAGAATACCGTACCAGCCGAAGTCGACCGTCTTTTCCAGACCCAGGTTCAGGCTCTCCAAGATCTCGACGTCCTTGGGCCCGAAATACGCGCGCGCGAAGAGCTGTCCCGACCCGGAGATCGCGACCGCGGGAGCCACGGCCGGCTTGCCCGTCGGGTCTTTTGTCGGCACCGGGGCCACCTGGGCAGTGGAGGGACCCTGCGGGATCAGGGCGGCGAGGAAGTAGTTGTCTTCGATCCCGGCAAAGCCCCGCTCCGCGAGCGGCCAGGTCTTGGGCTTGTCGAGCTTGGCGGAGGGCGGACGCTCGAACCCCCCGGGCGTTCGGACGATCGCGATCGCGGGCATGACGTAACGGTTGGCGAGCTCCTGGTCGGTCGGGTTGCGCAGCCCGGCGCCCGCCGAGAGCAGGTAGGCAGGGCCGACGACGGAAACCTGGAGATCGCAAAGATATCCGTCTCCGACCCGGAACTCCTTGGTGACGGCGAGACGGTCGTCGGCGTAGCGCATCCGCACCGCCCGCGGGGACACAATCTCAATATTGTATAGGGCCGAAGCCGCGAGGCTCGTGGCTGCGGGCTCCGAAGGGAATTCCAGAGAGAGAGGCCGGGGGGCGGGCGGGGGCAGCTGGCGGACCATCTCCAGCGGTTTGCCGTCATCGTCGGTGTGCTTCAAGAGCACGAGAGACTCGATCACGCCTCCCCGATTGCTCAATCGGACACGGATGAAAGAGTTGGCGAGCGTTGTCGTTTCCGGCGCGAGCGCGGAGACGGCAGGCGGAAGAGCCCGCGCCGTAGCGGCCGGCGCCGTCGCTGCCGGCGTCGCGGACAGGGCCGTCGAGGAGAGAGGGGAAACCGCGGTCGCCGGGCTGGGTGTTAGGCGGGGACGCTGCGCCGTGCGCGGCACGACGAGCCATTCCCAGAGCAGCAGCACCCCCAAAGAGAGCGCGGCCGCAAGAATTAACCTCTTTTCCATCAGTTATTTAAGGGACAGGATCGACGCCGCCTCGTCGGAAGGGGTGGCAGCGCAGGAGCCTTGCGCCAGCGAGCCTGGCTCCTCGGATCAAGCCGTAGCGCTCGACCGCTTCCCGGGCATAGACGGAGCAGGTGGGCTCGTAGCGACACGCCCGCGGCAAGAGCGGCGAGATCCAGCGCTTGTAGATATCCAGCAACCGCACGACCTCACGGGCGGCCGGGCTCACAGCCTGGCTCGCCGTTTGCGGGCTCGGGCGACGCTGTCGGAGTAGTCCTCCAGCAATTGGGGGAACGAGGCGCTCGCGGCTTGAGGCCGGCACTGAATCACCAGATCCAATTTCGCCTCCCCGAGAAGGGCCCGGTTGCGGCGAAAGATCTCTCGGATACGTCTTCGTAACCGGTTGCGAATCACGGCCTTGCCCGCGCGGCGTGGAATCGAAATGCCCAGCCGCGCGCCGCCCGGCGCGCTCTTCCAATTGACGAAAAGCTGGAGAAAGCGTCCCGACACGCGGACGCCCGAGGCGTAGCACTCTTCGAATTCCCTTCGCTTTCGAAGGCGGTCGTCGCGGGAAAAACTCTCCCCAGCGACCCGGCCCGAGGTCACACCGTCAGTCTTTTACGCCCCTTGCGGCGACGCGCGGAAATCACGGCGCGCCCCGATCGCGTCCGCATCCGCACGAGAAAGCCATGGGTGCGTTTGCGGCGGCGGTTGTTGGGCTGATAGGTCCGCTTCATAAGGAACGGGCATGCTAGGTGGCTCTGTTGCCGAAGTCAAGCAGGTACAAGCCATGAGCTGCCCCAAGTTGTCAGTTTTCAGTTATCAGTTTTCAGTTTTGATAGCAGGTACTCAGAACCGACAACTGAAAACTGTGAACTGAAAACTCTCTGGCTGAAAGCTGACAGCTGACAGCTGAAGGCTATATACTCCCCGCCCCTAAGCCGCGAGAGCTTTCCACAGGTGTGGAAAAGGCTGTGGAAAAGCGGGTGTTTCGATGACGGACCTCTGGGCCTCGATCGTCAAAAGCCTCGAGGGTAAGCTCGACTCCAGGGAGCTGAAAACCTGGTTCGCTCCGACGCGGCAGATCTCCTTAGAGCAGGTTGCCGGAGCCGCTCCGATGCTGCGCGTGACTGTTCCCAATCGGGTCTTCGCCGACTGGATCGAGCGCCGGCACGCGGAGGCGCTCTCGCGAGAGGCTGCCGCGGCGGGGCTGCCGGATCTGGTCTTTTCCTTCGAAACGGCCGAGGAGACCGCCCCGGAAGCCCCCGCGCCGGCTCCCCCGGCCTCCCACGGCCTGGTGTTGAACCCCCGCTTCACTTTCGACACCTTCGTCGTCGGCTCTTCCAACCAGTTCGCGCACGCCGCTGCCCGCGCGGTGGCCGAGACCCCCTCCCGCTCCTACAACCCGCTCTTCCTGTACGGGGGAGTTGGCCTGGGAAAGACACACCTGATGCACGCGATTGCCCAGGAGGTGCTGCGGCGGTCGCCTCAGATGCGTGTGCTCTATCTGTCCGCCGAGCGGTTCTTGAACGATCTGATCAACGCCCTGCGCTTCGAGCGGATGCATGAGTTCAAGCGGCGCTACCGCGAGCTCGACGTCCTGTTGATGGATGACGTGCAGTTCATCGCCGGCAAGGACTCGACGCAGGAGGAGTTCTTTTACACGTTCAACGCTCTGCACGACGCGCAGAAGCAGATTGTCGTGACCTCCGACGCGCTGCCCAAGGAGATCCCAACGTTGGAAGAACGGCTGCGCTCCCGCTTCGAGTGGGGCCTGATCGCCGACATCCAGCCTCCCGACCTGGAAATGAAAGTGGCGATCATCCGCAAGAAGGCGGGTGCCGAGAAGATGGACATTCCCAACGACGTGGCCCTCTACATCGCGGGCACCGTGAAGTCCAACGTTCGAGAGCTCGAAGGCCGCTTGAATCGCGTGCTCGCCTTCTCGAGCCTCACGGGACGAGATGTGTCCGTTGAGCTCGCCCGGGAGACGCTCAAGGACATCGTCGGCACGGAGGAATCGCGCCCGGTCGCTTCGGAGCTCTTGAAGACCGTGGCCGCACACTACGGTCTCAGGGTCTCGGACATGAAGGCCAAGTCCAACGCCAAACCGATCGCTTTCCCCCGGCAAGTCGCGATGTATCTCTGCCGGCGGCTGACGGGGATGTCGTACCCGGAAATCGGAAGACTCTTCAACGACAAGCACCATTCCACCGTGATGCACTCCGTCGAGAAGATCGAACGGTTGGTCGACGACGACCCGAATTTCCGCAAAGTCATCGAGTCTTTCGTGCAGCCCTATCGCTAGCTTTCGCGGCAAGGCCTCCTTTTTCCTTCACGCCTCTTTCCGCAGCCCGAGAGAAGAGCCGTGTGACGGGTCACCGTCGCCGATATTCTTCTTTCACGCGAAGATGAGGACCCTCATTTCGAGCAGATTTTCCGGGCCTTTTCTCGCTCTCCCGCGTTTCTCCACAAGCCTACAAATGTCACCAAATGTGATAGACTTTTTTCTCTTTCCGGAGGTGCCTCGCTCCCATGGAATTAACGCTTCGCAGGGGGGATTTCTTGAATGAACTCACGCTCTTGCAGGGCGTGGTGGAGCGCAAGAACACGATTCCGATCCTCTCGAACATCCTGCTCAAAGCCTCGGACGGGAGCCTGAATTTCACCTCGACCGACCTGGATTTGACTCTGCTGACTCAGGCTCAGGCTCGCGTTTCGCGCCCGGGAAGCGTCACGGTCCCGGCGCGCAAGCTCTTCGATTTGATCCGGAACCTTCCCGAAGCAGACGTGGCCTTGAAGCTGATGGACAACCATTACCTCGGGGTGACGTGCGAGCGTTCGAGCTTCCGCCTCGTGGCGCAGCCCGCCGAAGACTTTCCGACGGTTCCCAAGGTTGAGGGCAAGGGCGAGGTCACTTTTCCCCTAGACCTCTGGAAACGAGTGACGCGCAAAGTGCTCTACGCCGTCTCCGCGGAGGAGACCCGCTTCCAGTTGATGGGAGCGCTCTTGAAAGAGAAGGGAAAAGAGTGCGAGATCGTCGCGACCGACGGTCATCGCCTGGCGTTGATTAACTTCGCCAACAAGAACGGAAAGGGAAGCCTCCCCAACGTTCTGATTCCCAAGAAAGCGCTGGCGGAGATTCTGAAGATGGACGGATCCGAGGGAGCGACCCTCTCGATCCGCCACTCAGAGAATCACCTGCTTTTTTCCGTCGGCAGCCGGCAGTTGATCGCGCGGCTGCTGGACGTCAACTTTCCCGACTACGAAAAGATTCTCTCCAAAGGCAACGACCGGGTGGCTCTCGTTTCGCGGACGGCCTGCCAGGCGGCCATCCGGCGCGTCGCGCTTTTCTCCTCCGAGCGCTCGCGCGGGGTCAAGTTGACCTTCGAAAAGAATCTCTTGACCATCGCCTCGGCCAGTCCCGAGCTAGGAGAGGGGACGGAGACCCTCGACGTCGAATACGACGCGGAGCCTCTCTCGATCGGCCTGAACTCTCAGTATCTGCTCGACTTTCTCGAAGAGGCGGAAACCGAGAAGGTTCGCCTGGAGCTCAAGGACGAGAACACGCAGTGTCTTTGTCAACCCGAAGGGGGCCTGGAAGGGGCATCACGGTACCTGTACGTCGTGATGCCGATGCGCCTCTGATCAGGAGCGACTTGCGCCTAACCTCGCTCACCGCGCTCGGCTTTCGTAATCTCACCCCGGAACCCGTCTTCTTCGGCGCCGGGACTACGTTGATCGCCGGAGAGAATGCTCAGGGGAAGACCAACCTGATCGAGGCGATCGCCCTGGCTTGCGGCCAGCGGTCCTTCCGCCGGGCGCGGCTCTGTGAGATGGCCGCGGACGGGAACCGCTTCCGGGTCGAGGCGGTCTTCGGGAGCGAAGACGGAGGTCGGGTCGAGAGGCTCTCCGTCGCGTGGTCGGCGGCCGAGGGACGGAGCTTTTCCCGGGGCGGAAAAACGATCTCGTTTCGCGAGGCCTCCGCGGCGGCGCCGGCCGTCTTTTTCGCGCCGGAACATCGGGAGCTTCTGGTCGGCTCGCCCGCCTTGCGCCGCCGCTTCCTGGATCGGCTGGCACTGGCGGCTCGCCCGGTCTCCGGCCAGGATCTCGTGCGTTTCGAGCGGGCGCTGTCCGAGCGCAACGCGCTGCTGACTCGCTGCCGCGGCTCCGAACCGGCGGCAGGAGAGCTCGAAGCCTGGACGGACGAGCTCATTTCGGCGGGCGGCGCCGTGCGGCGGCACCGGCTGCTCGCGCTCCAGGAGTGGCGCGAGGTCTTCGCTCGGCTCGCGGCCGACTCCGGTCCCGAGTATGCGGACATCCGCGTTGATTACGTGGCGCGCGAGGAATCCGAGGAGGACCTGCGCTCTGCCCTGGAGCGGCTGGCGCGGGTGGAACGGCGGCGCGGCCACACCCTGGCGGGCCCCCATCGGGACGACCTCGCGTGGTCCCGCGGCGGCCGAAGCCTCTCCTCCCAGGCCTCGGCGGGAGAGATCCACCGCACGACGGCGCTCGTGAAGCTCGCGGAGTGGGCGACGGTCGCCCAGGCGACGGGCGCCCGTCCTCTCTTTGCCATCGATGAGTTCGACGCGGGCCTCGCCGCGGGATGGATCGAGGCGCTTTTTGTGTTGTTACCGGATGCCGAGACGGTCCTCCTGACGACCGCTTCGGAGCCGGCCCGCTATGCGCGGCGGGTCGATCACATTCTCGAAATCCGCGGCGGCCGGGCCTTCACGAGGCCGCACGCCGTCAACGCCTAGAGATCGAAACCAGAGTTATGAGCACTGCCTACACAACCGACTCCATCAAGCTCCTGAAGGGCCTGGAGGCCGTCCGCAAGCGGCCCGGGATGTACATCGGCGATACCGACGACATCTCCGGGCTTCACCACATGGTCTTCGAGCTGGTCGACAACTCCATCGACGAGGCGCAAGGCGGCTACTGCGACCATGTCTCGGTCACGATTCACGCCGACAACTCCGTGACCGTGGAAGACAACGGCCGCGGCATCCCCGTGGGGGTCCACAAGGAGCACAAGCGCGAGACGCTCGAGATCATCATGACGGACCTGCACTCGGGCGGGAAGTTCGACGACAACTCCTACAAAGTCTCGGGCGGCCTGCACGGGGTCGGAGTCTCGGTCGTCAACGCCCTGTCCAAGAGGCTGGATGTCGAGGTGCGGCGCGAGGGGAAGGTCTGGCAGCAGTCCTACGAGCGAGGGCGTCCCGTTGCGCCGATCAAGGTCGTGGGAACGGCCCGCAAGACCGGGACCAAGGTCACGTTCTGGCCCGACCCGGAGATCTTTTCGGTTTCCGAGTTCCACTTCGACAGCCTCTCTCAACGGCTGCGCGAGCTCTCGTTCTTAAATCCCGGCGTCGAGATCTCGATCCGCGACGAACGCACGGAGAAGAGGCACGACTTCGCGTACGAAGGGGGCATCAAGTCCTTCGTCGAGCATTTGAACAAGACCAAAACGCCCATTCACGACAAGGTCATCTACTTCCAGGACGTTCGAGAGGGAACGGGAGACCCGCGGCGCGACGCTGACAAGGAGCGAGTCGAGGTGGCGCTCCAGTGGAACGACGGTTACGCGGAGACCGTCTTCGCCTTCACCAACACGATCAACAACCGGGACGGGGGGACTCACCTCGAAGGATACCGGACGGCGCTGACGCGCGCTCTACAGAAGTACGCGGACTCCAACAACCTGACCAAGTCCCTCAAGGAGACGAGCCTCTCCGGAGAGGATTGCCGCGAGGGCCTGACGGCCGTCGTCTCGGTCAAGATGCGGGACCCGAAGTTTTCCTCGCAGACCAAGGACAAGCTCGTCTCCTCGGAAATCAAGACCTGGGTTCAGCAGGTCGTCTACGAAAAGCTCGGCTCGTACCTGGAAGAAACCCCCCGCGTCGCCCGGCGGATCGTCGAAAAAATCGTCGAGTCCGCCCGCGCCCGCGAGGCGGCCCGCAAGGCGCGGGAGCTGGTGCGGCGCAAGGGGGCCCTGGATTCCGGGTCGCTGCCGGGCAAGCTCGCGGACTGCCAGGAAAAAAACCCGGCGTTCTCCGAGATCTTCATCGTCGAGGGGGATTCGGCCGGCGGCTCGGCCAAACAGGGGCGCGACCGGAGGGCGCAGGCGATTCTGCCGCTGCGCGGCAAGATCTTGAACGTCGAAAAGGCGAGGCTGGACAAGATGCTCGGATTCGCCGAGATCCGCGCCCTCATCACGGCGCTCGGGACCGGCATCGGGGAAGACTTCGACTCCGAGAAGACCCGGTATCACAAGATCATCATCATGACCGACGCGGACGTGGACGGCTCCCACATCCGGACGCTGCTCCTGACCTTCTTTTTCCGGCACATGGCGGCTCTGATCGACAAGGGGTATCTCTACATCGCGCAGCCTCCCCTCTTCAAAGTCACCGAAGGAAAGAAAGAGACGTACCTGAAGGACGAGAAGGCCATGTCCAAATTCCTGCTCGCGCGCATCGGTGACGATCGCACGCTCTCCTCGGAGATGTCGGGCGCTTCCGCGTCGGGAGCCAAGCTCGTCGCGCTGCTCGAGAAGATGGAAGAGTACCGGGGGCACGTGGCCAAGCTCGGCCTGCGCGGCGTGCCCGAGGGATTGATCCGCGCCCTGCTCGACCGAGGGATGTTCTCCAAGGGGGACTTTTCCGACAAGAAGAAGGTGGAAGATCTCGCCAAGGCCACGCGTGCCTTCGACGTCGAGAAGGCGGAAGTCGTGGCGGACGAAGAGCACTCGGCCTGGGCGCTCGAGCTCTTGCGCCGGGTCAATGGCGTGACTCGAGAGGTCCGCATCGACGCCGACTTCGTCGGAAGCTACGAGTTCCGGCGCATCCGCGAGACGGCCAAGGTGATCGGCGCCTTTCTCGACGGGCCCTACGTTCTGGCCCGCAATGGGGACAAGGAGTCGCAGGTGACGCTCGGCGCGGTCGTGGACGCCATCTACGATTCGGCCAAGAAAGGCCTGACCGTCAATCGCTACAAGGGTCTGGGTGAGATGAACCCCGAGCAGCTCTGGCAGACCACGATGAATCCGGAGACGCGCCGGCTGCTTCAGGTCAAGGTCGAGGATGCGGTCGAGGCCGACGAGATTTTCTCGATCCTGATGGGCGACGCCGTCGAGCCGCGGCGCGACTTCATCGACAAGAACGCGTTGAATGTTCGCAACCTGGATATTTAAGTGAAAGGGTCAAGTCCACAGTCCACAGTCGACAGTCGACAGGAATCGAGGATCGGCTCTGAACTGTTGACTGTCGACTGTCGACTGTCGACTCAATCATGAGCTCCAACCTCCTGACCCCCGAAGAAAAAGTCCCCGTCACGATCGAGGACGAGGTCCGGCGGTCCTATCTCGACTACGCCATGTCCGTCATCATCGGGCGGGCGCTGCCCGACGTGCGGGACGGGCTCAAACCCGTTCACCGGCGAGGCCTCTACGGCATGTGGGCGCAGGGCAACCTGCACAACAAGCCGTACCGGAAGTCCGCGCGCATCGTCGGCGATGTGCTCGGCAAGTACCACCCGCACGGCGAGGGCTCGGTCTACGACTCGATCGTCCGGATGGCGCAGGAATTTTCGATGCGCTATCCGCTCGTCGACGGCCAGGGCAACTTCGGATCGGTCGACGGAGACAACGCGGCCGCCATGCGTTACACCGAGGTGCGGCTGACGCGGCTGGCCGAGGAGCTCATCGGCGACGACATCGACAAGGAGACCGTGGACTGGGTTCCCAACTACGACGGCTCGCTCGTCGAACCCACGGTCCTGCCCGCCAAGTTCCCCAACTTGCTCGTCAACGGATCCTCGGGCATCGCCGTCGGGATGGCGACCAACATTCCGCCTCACAACCTGACAGAGGTCATCGACGCGACCATCGAGCTGATCCGTCACCCCGACGCGACGATTCCCATGCTGATGAAGAAGTTGCCGGGACCCGACTTCCCAACCGCCGGCTTCATTCACGGCGCGGAAGGCATCCGGGACGCGTATCGGACCGGCCGCGGCACCGTCCAGGTTCGAGCCCGCGCGGTCATCGAAAAGGCCGCCCGGGGAGACAAGGAGACGATCGTCCTCACGGAAATCCCCTACCAGGTCAACAAGGCGAAGTTGATCGAGCGGATCGCGGAGCTCGTCAATGACAAGAAGATCGAGGGGATCGCCGATCTGCGGGATGAGTCCAGCCGCGAAGGGATGCGGGTGGTCGTTGAGTTGAAGCGCGGCGAAAACGCGCAGGTCATCCTGAACAAGCTCTACACGCTGACTCCCATGCAGACCTCCTTCGGGATCATCTTTCTGGCCATCGTCGACAACCAGCCGCGGGTTCTGCCGCTCAATGACCTGCTGCGCCACTTCATCGACCACCGCAAGTCCGTCGTCATCCGGCGGACGCGTTTCGACCTGAAGAAGGCGCTGGAGCGCGCGCATCTTTTGCGCGGCCTGGCGCTCGCGCTCGCGAACATCGATCAGGTCATCAAGATCATCCGGGCCTCGAAGGATCCCAAGGAGGCCAAGGAGCGGTTGATCGCCGAAGTCTCGATGGCGCGCGGGCCGCTGGAGAAGTTCATCGGCAGCTCGCTGTCGGCGGCCGGGGAGAAGGGCAAGCCCACCGAAGTGCTGCGGTTGGACGAGACGCAGGCCCAGGCGATTCTCGACATGCGGCTGCAGCGGCTGACGGGCCTGGAGCGGGAAAAAATCGTGGCCGAGTTCCGGGAGGTCCTGGCCTTGATCGCCAGGCTCCAGGAGATCCTGGGCTCGGAAGAGCTCGTGCTCGAAATCATCGTCGAGGAGCTGCAGCAGATCAAGAAACAGTTCGGGGACGAACGCCGCACCCAGATCGTGGCCGAGGCGTCGGAAATCAACATTGAAGATCTGATCGTCGAAGAGGACATGGTGATTACCGTGTCCCGCGGCGGCTACATCAAGCGCTCTCCCCTGTCGCTCTATCGGGCCCAGCGCCGCGGCGGCAAGGGGCGCATCGGCGCGACGACGAAGGAAGAAGACGTCGTCGAGCAGCTCTTCGTGGCCTCGACCCACGCCTACATCCTCGCCTTCACGTCGATGGGCCGCATGTATTGGATCAAGGTGTACGACCTGCCTCAACTGGGCCCGGCGACGCGCGGAAAAGCCATCGTCAATCTGTTGAACCTGGGCCCCAACGAGCGACTGGTCGCGCTGGCGGCCACCAAGGACTTCCCGGAAGACCGCTACCTCATGTTTGCCACGCGCAGCGGCCAGGTCAAGAAGACCGCCCTCTCGGCCTACGCCAATGTCCGTTCGGGCGGGATCATCGCGATCAACGTCGAAGAGGGTGATGAGCTCCTCTCGGTTCGCATCTCGGGAGGAGAAGACCAGATCTTCATCGGCACCCGGCAGGGAATGGGCATTCGATTCTCCGAGAAGGACGTGCGGCCCATGGGACGGGACACGACGGGCGTGATCGGCGTCGTGCTTCGGAAAGAGAACGATGAGGTCGTCGAAATGGACGTCGTCGGGGAACACAGCAATCTCCTGTCGGTCACCGAAAAGGGTTACGGCAAACGCTCGGAAGTCCTGGAGTACCGCCTCCAGGGGCGCGGCGGTTCGGGCGTGATCAACATTCGAGTCACGGATAAGAACGGTCCGGTCGTCGGGATCAAGTCGGTCACCGATATGGACCAGCTGCTTCTGATCACGCAGAGCGGCATGCTGATCCGCATCAAGGTCAAGGACATCCGTGAGACCGGGCGCGCGGTGCAAGGCGTGCGCTTGATCCAACTCGATGAGGGGGACCGGGTCGTCGCTGTCGCCAAGCTGGCCGAGCCCGAGGAGATCGAGGAAGAGCCACAGGCCTTGCTCCCCACTCCAGGCACCGAGTCTCCAGCGTCCAAGCCTGGCGCCAAGACCCCCAAGGCCCCATTCCTCGAAGAAGACGAGGAGGAGTAAGGTCCCCGACTCCGCGTCCCGGTATCTCTCTCTCCCACTCTCGGGCTCGAAAATGCAGAGGGGGTGAGGGGGTGAGGGGGAGAGGAGCGATAGCTCCATTTCCCTTCTTTTCTGGTCTCCCGACGCTTGCGTCCCGCGTCTCCGCGTTCCCTCGTCCCCGCGTCCACTTTCCCTTCTCCCCCTCGCCCCCTCCCCCCGTCCCCCCGTCTGCCCCTTGGCAGACAGGGTGGTGACAGAGCGACGCGAGCGATCAGACTGAGGGCGTTCCCCAAGATACAATCCCCCGCCTCATGCGGTTTTTTCTGGAAAGCTCACGCCTGGAAGAGGCCAAGAAGGTTCGAGAATGGGGTCTGCTCGACGGGGTCTGGCTGTCGGCGGCCGACGCGCAAGCGGCGGGCCTCGACTATCGGCGGGCCATTCGTGACATCGCAGCCATCTGCGACGGGGCGGTTTGCGTGGAACCTTCTTCGGGCGATCCCAAGGGGATGTACAAGGACGCCCGCGAACTGGCCAAGCTCGGAAAGGACGTGGTCATTCGCCTGCCGATCTCGCCCAATGGCATGCGGGTGGCGCGGCTCCTGGCGGAGGACCAGGTCGCCGTCTGCGCCGCCGGCTGCCATTCCGCCGCGCAAGCCTTGATCGCGGCCAAGGCGAACGTGTCCTATGTGGCGCCGGCCGTCGGGTCCCTAGACGACGTCGGCTCGATCGGGATGGACTTGGTCGAGCAGGTGATCCGGATCTACGACAACTACGGTTTTCAGACACAGATTCTGGTCTCCCACATGCGCAATCCGATCCACGTCCTGGATGCCGCCTTGATGGGCGCCGACGTGGCGACGATTCCGCCCGACGTCTTCGAGCAGCTCTTCCGGCATCCCTTGACCGACCAGCTGCTCGCGGAAAGGGAGCCGTGAAGATCTCGGCTGACCGAGCGCTCTACCTCTCCCGCATGATCCTGAGGAAGCTCAAAGAGAACATGAATCTCGTCCAGAAGGCAGACGACGAGACGGCGCGCCGAGCCATCGTGCGCGTTTTGACGGAGGCTCAGCGGGAGCTCGAGGGGCTGGAGCAGAAGGTGCAGGAATCTCTGGCTCGCCGGAAAGCGGTCAGTCCAAGAGACCAGGAATTCCAGTTCAGCAGAGGCCTCGAAGAAGAGCTCCGCAAGCACGGCGCCTGATAAATCTACAGTAGGTTTACACTAAGTCACTAAGCTTAGGCAGCTTAATAATAAGATAACGCTCTCTTACAAAAGCAGGGATCGCCGCCTTGCCAGCCATTGACCTCGCAGTTATGGCTCGCTACAATTGGATAGACAATGGGCCAATTGGACTGGACGGCTGTTTGCCTCGACCGGCTGTCGCGGGAGCCGCTTGGCGATCAGCTGGCGGCGGCCATCGAGGCTCGCGTCGCGACGGGTCTTCTGGAGAAGGGAGCCAGACTGCCGACGACACGGGAGCTTGCGGGTGTTCTGGGGATCAACCGGGGGGCGGTTCAGAGCGCCTACAGCAAGCTCGCGAGGCAAGGGCTGCTGGCAAGCCGCGTGGGCAGCGGCACGATCGTTCGGGGTCCTGCTCCGGCTCCGCTGGACTTCGATCCAACGGCCCTTCTCTCGCGCCGGGCTTTGCAAGTGGCCTTCGAGGTGACTCCCCCGCTTCCAATTAATCTGATCGCCGATTTCTCCAAGCTGACGCCGGATGAGCGGTTCTTTCCGATTGAAGACTTCACGCGGACACTCACGGAGACCTGGGCCCGGCGAAAAGATCTCTGGCAGTACGCGCCTCCGTTGGGCTTGCTCGAGTTGCGGGAGGAAATTGCCCGCCGGCTGGCCGATCACGGAGTCTCACGTTCGGCCGACGAGATCGTGGTGACCAGCGGGGCGCAGCAAGGCCTGGACCTGCTCTTCCGAACCTTCACCGATCCGGGCGACGTCGTGGCCACGGAGAGCCCGACCTATTCGGGCGCCCTGGCCCTGGCCCGTTTTTCGGGTGTCGAGATTCTGCCCTTGCCCGTCGGCCCGGAAGGCCCCGACGCGTCTCCCCTTCTGGGCCGTCGGGCCAAGCTCGTCTACGTCATGCCGGAGCGCCAGAACCCGACAGGCCTCACCACGACGGAGGAGCGCCGCGAGGCCATCCTGGAAGCGGCGCGATCGGCCGGGGCGCTCGTCATCGAGGACGGCTACGAAGAGCCCGAATCGGGCCTGCCACCCTTAGCCGCCCGGGACCCGCTGCGAGCGATCTGGCTGGGCACCCTGTCGAAGGATTTGGTTCCCGGTTTCCGAATCGGATGGATCGCCGCCTCCGCTGCGGTGATCGAACGCCTCGCCCAGGTAAAAAAGACCGCCGATTTTCAAACGCCCCTGCCGCTGCAAGCGGCAGTGGCCGCGTTCCTGAGAGCGGGATCGGACCGCCGCGCGCGGGCGAGCCGAGCCCTCGACGTCGAGGCGCGGCGCATCGCGGCAGCGCGGGCGCTGAAAATCCATCTGCCGGAGATTTCCTGGTGGGGCGGAGAGGCTGGAAACGCGCTCTTCTGGCTCCACTTGCCGCGAGGCGTATCGGGTCGGCGTGTCGCCGAGGCTGCGGCTGCCCGCGGAGTGGGGATCGCGCCGGGGGCGGACTTCGACCCGCGCGGAGAGGATCCGCCCAATCTGAGGTTATCGGTCTCCCGAGTGGACAAGAGGCAGGTCGACACGGGCATCCGGCTGCTCGCCGAGGCCGTGCAAGCGGTGATTTCGCAATCGGGCATTCGAGCGGTACCGGTGGTGTGAATGTTAGGTGGTAGGTGGTAGGTGATGGGTGGTAGGGCCGGAGCGGGATTTCGAATCCCTACCACCTACGTCCTACCACCTCTTGAAAAGGAGAGAGGACGATGAGGTCCAGTGACAGTTACCGGGTAAAAGTTGGCCTCGCGGAGATGTTGAAAGGCGGCGTCATCATGGACGTCGTCAACGCGGATCAGGCAAAGATCGCCGAGCAGGCCGGTGCGGCTGCCGTCATGGCGCTGGAGCGGGTTCCGGCGGACATCCGGCGCGACGGGGGAGTCGCACGGATGTCTCCCGTAGGCAAGATCCGCGAAATTCAGAGCGCCGTCTCGATCCCCGTGATGGCCAAGTGCCGGATCGGCCACATTGCGGAGGCGAGAATTCTCGAGGCGCTCAAGGTCGACTTCATCGACGAGTCGGAGGTCTTGACTCCCGCCGACGAGGCCAACCACGTCTACAAGCACGAGTTCACGGTTCCCTTCGTGTGTGGCTGCCGGAATCTCGGAGAAGCCCTCCGGCGCATCGGAGAGGGAGCCGCCATGATTCGGACGAAAGGGGAGGCGGGAACGGGCGATGTCGTGCACGCCGTTCGGCATCTGCGCCAGAACCAGCGGGATATTCGAAATCTGACGTTGATGTCCAAGGACGAGTTGATGGCGGAAGCCAAACGTCTTCAGGCCCCGTTCGAGCTGGTCGTGGAGGTCGCGGAGAAGGGGAAACTGCCGGTTCCCAACTTCGCTGCCGGCGGAATCGCGACCCCCGCCGATGCGGCCCTGTGTATGCAGCTCGGGGCGGAAGCCGTTTTCGTCGGGTCGGGGATCTTCAAGTCCGACGATCCGGAGAAGCGCGCGCGGGCGATCGTGCAGGCCACGACTCACTGGCGGGACGCGCAAGCCCTCGTCGCCGCCGAGGAGTCGCTCGGCGCGGGCATGAAGGGAATCGAGGCCGCGAGCCTCTCCGAGGCCGATCAGCTGCAGACACGGGGATGGTGATGGAGAGCCAATTTCGAAATTCGAATTTCGAAATTCGAAATGGGGTAGTGGCCGTGCTGGCGCTCCAAGGAGACTTCGAGGCCCACCGCCGCATGCTGTCTTCCATGGGCATCGACTCCTTCGAGGCGAGATTGCCGGAGGATCTGGAGCGCGCGTCGGGGCTTGTCCTGCCGGGCGGCGAATCGACGACGATCTGGAAATTCTTCGAGTCGGCGTCGTGGGAACCGGCTCTCCAGAAATTCGCCCAGTCCGGCAGACCGATCCTGGGGACTTGCGCGGGCGCGATCCTGCTGGCGCGCGAGGTCGCCAATCCCACTCAGAAGGGGCTCGGTCTCCTGGACATCGGTGTCGAGCGCAACGCCTACGGCCGGCAGGTGGACTCGTTCGTTGGAGAGGTGGAGGCGCCCGCATTGGGCGGCGCGCTGCCGGCTGTCTTCATTCGCGCGCCGCGAATTCGCCGCGTGGGCGGGGGAGTCGAAGTGCTGGCGACACTTCGCGGCGAGCCGGTGCTCGTCGGCAAAGACCAGATCTTTGCCGCGACGTTCCACCCCGAGCTGACCGGGGACGACCGCGTGCACCGCCTTGCCTTTGGCGAGGCTCTCACGCGACGCCGGAGCGCGTGAGCCTCGTCCGGGTCGAGGCGCGCGAGGGGATCGCTCTGGTCGCGCTCGATCGCCCGCCCGCCAACGCGTTTGTCCCGGAGCTCGTCGAAGAACTGCGCCAGGCGCTTGTCGGCAGCTCCGAGGCTCGGGCTGTTCTGCTCTCGTCCGCGCTGCCGAACCTGTTCTCGGCGGGATGGGACCTGCCGACGATCGTCCACTTCGACCGCGGGCAGATGTCGCGCTTCGTCGACTCTTACTCCGACCTCGTGCGCGAAGTCTTCGCGTTCGGCGCGCCCGTCCTCGCGGCGCTCGCGGGCCACGCGATCGCGGGAGGACTGATTCTGGCCGCGGCCGCGGATGAGCGGTATGCGGCGGAGGGGAACGCGAAGTTCGGGCTCTCGGAAGTAGCCCTCGGTGTCCCGGTTCCGGCTTGCCTGCTCGAGGTCTTTCGCTACGCGATCGGGGCGCGGGCAACCGAGCGCCTTGCCGCGTCAGGGGAGAACTGCTCGGCACAAGGCGCCCTTGCGATCGGCCTCGCCGATCGCGCTCTGGAGGCGCAGGAGCTTCCCGCCCGCGCCTGGGAGCGGGTTCGTTTCCTCGCCGAGCGGCCGGCCAAGGCCCACGCCGCCATCAAGCGGCGCATCCGGGCAGAGGCGCTCGACCGTTTCGATCAAGCCCGACGCGCCGATCCGTTTCTCGACAGCTGGTTCGGGTCCGACGCGCAGGAGCGCATCGGCGCGCTCGTGGCGAAGCTGAAAAAAAGTGACAAGTGACAAGTGACGAGTGACGAGTGACGAGCAGAGATCGCTCGCTGAAATGTTGATGTCGCGCACTTGTCACTGGTCACTCGTCACTCGTCACTGAATGCTCCCCATCGACGAGATTCTCGAAGCCCTCGATCTCTCGCGAGCCGAGCCGGGCATCGGATTCCTCCAAGCCCTCTTCTCCCGCTTCAACGCGCGCGTCCCTTTCGAGTCGGCCTCCAAGATCGTGCGCCACGCGCAGGTCGTCGATCCGGCGGAAAAGCCGAGGCGCCCGGAGATCTTCTGGAGCGATCATGTGGAATTGGGGACCGGCGGCACCTGCTTTGCGCGTGTCGCCGCCTTCGAAGCGCTTGCGCGAGCCCTCGGGTTCTCGACTCGCAAGGTGCTGGGTCGAGTCGAGCGGGACTTTGATCACGCCGCCCTCCTGATCGAGGAGCCGGGCGGCGCCGCCATCTGCGATGTCGGCTTTCCACTGCCGGCCCTTCTCCCGGCCCGCGAGGCCCGCGTCGACGGGGCGATCGTGGACCTCGAAGTCTTTCCGACGGCAAGGGGATTTCGCATCGCGCTCGAGGCGGGTGTTCCCGAAGGGCCGCGCGCGCTGGAGATTTTTGACGCCGAGGTCTCCGACGAAGAATTCGAAGCGAGGTGGCGCGCGACCTTCGATTCCCAATCGCGCTTTCTCTCGAAGCTTCTTCTGCGACGCCAGGAGCAGTCCCGTGTCGTGTCCTATGCCCGGGGGCTAGTGCACGTCGACGACCGTCACGCGCGATTGACCGTTCCGATCGCGCCTCCGCGAACCGAGCGGCTGGCGAGCCTTTTCGAGATGGACGCGGCGCTGCTGGAAAGCGCGATCGCTCGGACGGGCGAGCCGGAAGCCGCCTCCGGCGCGGGGAGCCTGACCGCCTATCTCGAAACGTCCGCGACCGCGCCGGAGGCTTTCGCTGCCGTCGCGAGTCCCGCCGCGTACCGCAGGCTCTTGGAGGGCGTCGCTCGCGTGGTCGAGGAGGAGCCGATCGAAGGGGGCTGGGGGCTCGCGCTGGCTCCTCCGGGAGTCGAGTCCGCGAATGCCGGCGACTTCTTGCGGGAGGAAGTCTGGCCGGATCCCGCGGGACAGCTCTTGCGCATTCGGCGGCGGTCGGGCCTATCCGCATTCGAGTCGCAGCTTCGGGCGCAAGAGCGCAGTGGCAAGACTTATCTCATCCGCGAGGCGTTTTTCGAATCGTCGCGCGAGGATCTGCTCCGAAACGATTCCTTGAGAGGCCGGCTCGCGGCGGGTCTCGCGGTTGATCTGCTGGCCTGGGCGAGATTGATCCGGTAATTTCGAGTTTCAAAACTCGTGCTGCGCAGCGAAGCGCTGCTTCGCAGAGCAGGATTCGAATTTCGAAATTCAGAAACGGAAGGAGCGCTCACCCTCCAAGAGCCTCAAACGCGGCTCGTGCGCGGCCGCGATTTCACGGCGGATGCGGGAAAGCGATGGCGGTTTCATATGGTAGAGGTAGACGGGCACGCGAGCCGGAGCCTTGGCGAGCTCCGCAATCACCTGCAACGGCGTCAGATGCTGCGAGGCCTGCGCGATCTCCAGCTGCGCATTGCAGAAGGAGAGCTCTAAAAAGATCGCCTTCAAGTGCTTCGCCTTCCGGGCGGCGGCCCAAAGGCGGTCGGTCGGCTCCGTGTCGCCGGAGAATACGACGGAGCGCTCGCGTTTGGACACGACGTAGCCGTAGGCGGGGACGACGTGGCTGACGGCGAAGGGAAGGAACGCGACTCGTCCGGCACGAAACGGTTTCCCCTCGCGAATGGGTCGGAGCAGCACGGTGGGACGGACCTTCGATGGCAGTCGGGTGAAATCCGGCCAAACGCGGTCGTTCAACACGTCGCGTCGAAGAGAGGCGAGCACTGGCTTAGGCGCGATCACCTCCAGAGGTGAGCTCTGGCCATAGAGATTCTCCATCAAGAGAGGAAGCGAAGCGATGTGGTCGAAGTGGACGTGCGTCAGGACGACGCGACGGATCCGGCGCTGCGCCGAGAGAGGCAGCGCGTCTGTCAGCGAGCCGGCATCGAGCGCCGTCTCCCCGTCGATCAAAAACGTCGTCAGCCGATAACCGGGCGCGGATCCGCCGTAAGGTCCCAGGGCCCGGATCGCGAGGGTGTCGTGGGACACGTTGAGCGGATTCTAGCCCGGATTGTTCAGGCAGACCGGCCCAGAAATGCGGAGAGGGCGGGACATGTGAAGTCCCGCCCTCGGGTGCCCAGGAATCGTCCGGGCTAGAACTCGTAGCCGATGAAGAACGAAGTCCGATATCCCGAGAGCGTCTTCTTCAGATCGGTCAGCCGCGCAAAGTCCCAGTGGAGCTGGAGACCGAAAAGTTGAACCTGAAGGCCCCAGCCATACGATGCGATGCCGTTGATCAACTGGTGGTTGGAAGCGTCCCAGAAGCGGAAGGGTTGGTTCTTCAGGGCCGCGCCGCCGACGTCGAAGAAGATGTGGCCTCGGATGTTGCGGAACCCGCCGATGGGAAACGCCAGGTAGTCGATCAAAGGAAATCGGTACTCAAAGTTGGCGTAACCGACCGTATTGCCGTAGGCCGTTCGGAAATCGAGGCCGCGGAGTGTGTCGAGGCCTCCGAAGTAATAGATGTTGGGAAGATTCCCCGTCGAGCGAACGCCGAAGACTCGGAAAGCGAGGAGCGACCGCTCGGTGATCTTCAGATACTGGCGAAACTCCAGCGAGACATCCGTCGCGAGAGTTGGTCCCGTCCCATAGCCGTTGAAATCGCCGTATTTTCCCTTGTCCGTGTCATACGTGTAAGAGAGGCCCAGTCGGACCTTGCGGCCCGCGAGCGCTCCCCACTCCTTGTACAGGGTCGTGTCGTTGACGAAGGAAGCTCCGACGAGCGGGAAATTATTCTTGAGAGTGAGGAAGCCGATGCTCCCATCCGCGTTCAGGATTGGATAATCAATCGAGCGGGAGACGTAGCCGATTTGTCCCTCCACGCGCGAGTAGCGGGAGAGCGGGTAGCTCAGCGTCCCGGCCCCGCCGGTTTCCCGATAGATGCGCCGGGCGCGCACGGCTCGGTCGAACCCGAAACTGTTGTCGATCCCGATGTAGTACTGCCGATCGTCGAAGAGCGCGATCCCCTTCTGAAGGCGTTTGCTCAAGTCGACGTACTGCAGGAAGATATTCGTATAAGAGGAGAGCGACTGGACCGCGGCGACGAAGCGCCGGTCTCCGAGGTTGTCTCCGAAGACCAGAATCGTGTTGGAAACAAAAGTCTGGTCGGTGTTGACCCCGGCGTTGATCGAGGCGTCCTCGAGCTGCAGCTTGCGGGAGGGACGACTCGTGACTTTCTCGTTGTCGATCGCCACCTCGATGGCCGGCTGATAGGGGACGTACCCCTGCGGGCCCGTGGGGGAGGCCGACGGCGCGAGCTCGTTCAACTTCTGAACGGGCTTCTTCGAGTCGGCGATGTAGAGCGTGAAGCGCCGTTTGTAGTAAGCGGAGAACACGAGCTTCTCGGTGTTGTCCTTGCCGATGAAAACGGTCGGGCTGAACGCGCCGGCAAAGACGTTGGTGTGGAGAAAAGTCTCTCCGGTCTCCAGGTTGATCGAGTAGATATTGTTGATTCCCGCGTCGCGATCGGAAGTGAAAAAGAGCCGTTTCCCGTCGGGGGAGAGGGCCGGGTCGTCGTCGTTCCAGTCTCCGTAGGTGATCTGCTCCCGGCTCTCGGGGGTCTCCGGATGAAACCGGAAGATCTTCGATCGGGTGCCGCGCACGGAGGAGTAGTAGATCCACTTCCCGTCCGGCGAGAACACTGGCCCGAAGTCATACGCGTCGTCATCGGTCAGATTCGTGATCGTGCGCGAATCCACGTGATACGCATACAGGTCGGACCGGCCTGACTTCAAGGCCCGGAACACGACCATCTTTCCGTCGGGAGAAAAGCCGGGG
>Ga0207684_10002122_pt1 | contig 20334 bp, 21 predicted proteins | sample KBSK5501metaG_FD_184342 | JGI IMG/M metagenome (GOLD analysis project Ga0207684, IMG submission 184342) | Corn, switchgrass and miscanthus rhizosphere microbial communities from Kellogg Biological Station, Michigan, USA - KBS K5-50-1 metaG... | ecosystem: Host-associated > Plants > Roots >...
CGGCTTCCTCGACCACGGCATCACGCAGCTCAAGCCCCTCGTCCTGCGCGACGTGGCCACCGACATCGGGATGCACGAGTCGACCGTCTCTCGCGTGGTGGCCAACAAGTACATGCACACCCCGCGTGGCGTCTACGAGCTGCGCTTCTTCTTCCACAGCGGCATCACGTCCACGATGGGGGAGGCCATCAGCTCCGTCTCCATCAAGGACAAGATCAAGAAGATGATCGACGGGGAGGACCCCTCCCATCCCCTCTCCGACTCGCGCATCGCGGAGCTGCTGGGCGGCGACGGGCTGCCCCTGGCTCGCCGCACGGTGGCCAAGTACAGGGAGGAGCTGCGGATCCCGCCCTCCAACCTTCGCAAGTCGGTCCACTGACTAGTTGCGTGGCCCTCCACGCGCGGGAGGTGGCCTCATGCAGGTCGAGTACACCGGCCGTCAGACGGAGGTCCCCGAGGCGATCAAGGCCCTGGCCGAGCGCAAGCTGAGGAAGCTGTCGCGCGTCCTGCGCGGCATCACCCACGTCCACGTCATCCTCGGCGTCGACAAGCATCGGCACCTCGCCGAGGTGAGCGTGCGCTCGCCCCGGCGGAGCCTGGCCGCCCGCAACGTGACGGGCGATCTCGGGATCTCTCTGGCCACCGTCCTCGACAAGCTGATCCGGCAGGCCAAGCGCTACAACGGCAAGCGGCGGGAGCGCAAGCGCCGCCTTCCCGCCCGCGCGGCGGCGCGCTCCGAGGCCTCAGGGTGAAGAGGCGCGCGCGCCCGGCGGCGGGGCCCGCGGTCGCGGTGCGCGAGCTGCTCCAGCACGGCGGCGAGGATCTGGCGCTGAAGCTGGTGGCGGGGCGCGCGGGGCTCGACCGCACCATCCACCTGTCCCGCGTCCAGCGTCCGGGCCTCGCCCTGACCGGCTTCACGGACTACCTGCGCTACGGTCGGGTGCAGATCATCGGGAGCAGCGAGATCAACTACCTGCGCACGCTGCCCCCGCGCGAGCGGACGTCGATCCTCGCCCGCCTCGCCCGCAGCCGGGTGACCTGCTTCGTGGTCACCAAGGGCCTCACGCCGCCGCCCGAGCTGCGGTCGGAGGCGGAGGCGCGCGGGGTGCCGGTCCTCGCCACCGCCCTCGAGTCCACGCGGTTCATCAAGCAGCTCAGCGCGTTCCTCGACGAGCGGCTGGCCGAGCGCATCCACCTCCACTCGGTGCTCATGGACGTCTTCGGCCTCGGCGTCCTCATCGTGGGGGAGAGCGGCATCGGAAAATCGGAGTGCGCCCTCGACCTCATCGACCGCGGCCACCGGCTGGTGTCGGACGACGTCGTGGAGGTCAAGCGCATGGCGGACGCGCTGGTGGGCGCATCCCCCGACCTCACGCGCTACCACATGGAGCTGCGCGGCCTGGGGGTGATCAACATCAAGGACCTCTACGGCGTCTCCTCCGTGCGCCTGTCGAAGAAGGTGGAGCTGGTCGTGAGCCTGGAGCGCTGGGAGGCCGGGCGCGAGTACGACCGCCTCGGCCTGCGGGAGGATCGCTACCCGATCCTGGGCGCGGACCTGCCCCTCGTGCGCATGCCGGTCGCGCCGGGGCGCAACCTCGCCATACTGGTGGAGGTGGCGGCGCGCAACCAGTTGCTCAAGACCCGGGGTTATGATGCCGCGCGCCGTTTCGCGGAACAGGTGGACGAGATGATCGCGACCCAAGGGCCGGCGGCGCGCGTGCGCAAGGTGGCGCTGGCCCGGCGAAGGGCCGGCCGCCGCAAGCGGGGGCATGCCTAAGACACGAAGGCGCCGCGGCGCCGCTCGCGACGGGGCGCCCCCGGAGGCGCGGCTCCTCATCATCACCGGCCTCTCCGGCTCCGGGAAGACCCACGTCGCGCGGGCCCTGGAGGACATCGGCTGGTTCTGCGTCGACAACCTGCCCTCCGCGCTGATCCCCCGCTTCGCCGAGCTGATCCGCGGGTCGGAGGAGCTGCGCCGCTCCGCCCTCGTGGTCGACATGCGGGAGCGGGAGTTCCTGAAGCAGTTCCCCCACGTCTTCCGCCAGATCCGCGGTCGCGGAGCGCTCGCGGTGAGCGTGCTGTTCCTGGAGGCGGGCGAGAAGGTGCTGGTGCGCCGCTTCAGCGAGACCCGCCGGCCCCACCCGCTGGCCATCAACCAGCCCGCCATCGAGGGCATCCGGGAAGAGCGCGAGGCGCTGAAGCCCATCCGCAAGATGGCCGACCTCATCCTCGACACGTCGGACTTCACCGTCCACCAGCTCCGCGACTACATCCGCGAGCACTACGACGTGCGGCACGAGGCGCCGCCCCTGGTGCTGTCCGTGATGTCGTTCGGGTACAAGTACGGCGTGCCCTCGGAGGCGGACCTGGTGTTCGACGTACGGTTCCTGCCCAACCCCAACTTCGTGCCTTCGCTGAAGCCGCTCACCGGCAACCACGCGCCGGTGATCCGGTACATGCGCCGCCAGAAGGACACCGCGGTCTTCCTCGACAAGCTGAAGAGCTTTCTCTCCTACGTCGTTCCGCGCTACATCAAGGAGGGCAAGAGCTACCTGACGATCGGGATCGGCTGCACGGGGGGCCGGCACCGGTCGGTGATGATCGCCAACGCGCTGGCGGAGGCGCTCGGCGGCCAGGGCTACCCGGTGCGCGTCCGCCACCGGGACTTGAGGCAATGAGGCCGTCATGATCGGGATCGTGGTCGTGACCCATGGGGCGCTGGCGGGGGAGCTGGTCAACGCCGCCCGCACGATCGTGGGGGACATTCCGCGCATCGCCGCCGTCTCGATCGGATGGAGCGACGACGTCAGCGCGGCGCGCGAAGCGATCGCCCGCGCCCTGGAGGACGTGGGCGGCGAGCAGTCCCTGATCCTCACCGACATGTTCGGGGGCACCCCGACCAACGTGAGCCTGCCCTTCCTCTCGCCGCGGGTGGAGATCGTGACCGGGGTGAACCTGCCCATGCTCATCAAGGTCACCTCCTTGCGGGACGGGTCGCTGGCGGAGGTGGCGCGCCTCGTGCGCGAGCAGGGCAAGGACGCGATCTACGTGGCGAGCGAAGTGCTGGAGAAGAAACCGTCGTGACCGCGCGCGAGGTGCGCATCCGCAACCCCCTGGGGCTCCATGCCCGGGCCGCGGCGCGCTTCGTGCACACGGCGAGCCGGTTCCGCTCGCGCGTCACCGTCTCCCGCAACGGGAAGGCCATGGACGGCAAGTCGATCCTCGGCATCCTGCTCCTGGCGGCGTCGCAGGGGACGCTGCTCCGCGTATCCGCGGAGGGCGAGGACGAGGCCGCCGCCGTCGACGCCCTCGCCTCGCTCGTCGAAGGCGGCTTCGGAGAAGAAGCGTAGTTGGAGCTGAAAGGCATCGGCGTCTCGCCCGGCGTGGCGGTGGGGCCGGCGCTCGTGGTGGAGCGCGAGGCGGTGCCCGTTTTCCGTTTGCTGCTCGCGCCCGAGGCGGTGGAGGGCGAGGTGCAGCGCCTGAGCCGGGCCGTCGAGGCGTCGCAGAAACAGCTCCTCGGCATCAAGGAGCGGCTGGCGCGCGAGGTGGGAGGACGCCACGCCTACATCTTCGACGCCCACCTGCTGATGCTCGAGGACCCGCTGCTGCTCGACCGGGCGGTGACGGTGATCCGCGAGGACCATGTCAACTCCGAATGGGCGCTGCGCACGGTCGCCGAGCAGCTCCACGCGCTCTTCGACGAGTTCACCGACGCCTATCTGCGGGAGCGCAGCACGGACCTCGACGACGTGCTCGGCCGCATCCAGATCAACCTCGGAGGCGCGGCCGATGCGCCGTCGCTGTCGCACCTGCCGGGCAGCTTCGTGCTGGTGACCGAAGACCTCACGCCCTCCGAGGCGGCGGAGCTCGACTGGGAGCGGGTCCTGGCGGTGACCATGGACGCGGGCTCGCCGACGCACCACACCGCGATCCTGGCCCGCTCCTTCGGGATCCCGGCGGTGGCCGGCCTGCAGGAGGCAGTCCGGCGCGTGCCGCCCGGCTCGCTGGTCGTGGTCGACGGGACGGGCGGCCGGCTGGTCGTGGAGCCGACCGCGCCCACCCTCGAGGGATTCCGCGCCGTCCAGCAGCGGCACAAGCTCGAAGAGGAGCGGCTGCAGGCCACGAGCGCGCTGCCCGCGGTCACCCGCGACGGCCTGCGGGTGAGCCTCCAGGCCAACGCCGAGTTTCCGGACGAGGCGGACACGGCCCTCCTGTACGGCGCCGAAGGCATCGGCCTCTTCCGCTCCGAGTATCTCCTCGGGCGCTCGCGGGAATGGCCGGCGGAGAAGCGGCAGCTCGACGTCTACCGCCGCCTCGTCGAGCTGATGCGCCCGCACCCGGTCACCGTACGCACGTGGGACGTCGGCCCGGAGGACCTGACGCCGGGGGGCCCGACGAGCCCGAACCCCGCCCTCGGCGAGCGCTCGCTGCGGCTGCTGCGCCGCGCGCCCGAAGCCTTCCGCGGCCAGCTCCGGGCGCTGCTCCAGGCGGCGGCCCACGGCCCGCTGCGGATCATGTTTCCCTTCGTCTCCGGACCCGCCGACCTCGACGAAGCCCGCGAGTTCCTCGACACGGTGCGGAGCGAGCTGCGCCAGGAGGGCCTGCCCTGCGGCGAATCGGTCCCGGTGGGCGTGACGGTGGAGGTTCCGAGCGCGGCCCTCACCGCCGACCTCCTCGCCTCGCGCGTGGACTTCTTCAGCGTCGGCACCAACGACCTCATCCAGTACCTGCTCGCGGTGGACCGGACCGATCCGCGGGTCTCCGCCCATTACCTGCCGCTCCATCCCGCGGTGCTGCGCGCGGTGCGCGGGGTCGTGTCGGCGGCGCAGGCGGCGGGGATCCCGGTCTCGATCTGCGGCGAGATGGCGGCGGAGCCCGCGACCGCCCTCGTCCTCGTCGGCCTCGGCGTGCGCGAGCTGTCGATGAGCCCCGCGGCCATCCCGCACGTGAAGGCCGCGCTGCGGGGCGCTTCGGCCGCCCGCCTGCAGCGAGTGGCGGAGGCCTGCCTCGGGCTGCGCACGGCGGTGGAGATCGAGGCCCGCCTGCGCGAGGAGCTGGCCGACGCGCTCGCCGCCCGCCCGGTGTTTCAGGGAGAATAGCCGCCCATGTCCGAGATCCCGAGACGCGTCGAGAAGCCGTGGGGCTACGAGCTGTGGTGGGCCCGCACCGAGCGCTACGTCGGCAAGATCCTCCACCTGCGCCAGGGCGAGAGCCTCTCGCTCCAGTACCACAACGTGAAGGACGAGACGATCCTGCTCCAGTCCGGCCGGCTGCTGTTCGAGACCGGCGCCCGGGGAGAGCAGGCGGAGCTGCGCCGGATCGAGATGAGGCCGGGGGACGTCTTCCACATCACGCCCGGCACCCTCCACCGCATGACCGGGATCGAGGACTGCGACATCCTCGAGGTCTCCACCCCCGAGCTGGAGGACGTCGTGCGGCTCGAGGACCGCTACGGCCGCGCGGGGACCAGCAAGCCCTGAGCAATCCCTCTCCTCAACTCTTCCCGGGAAGAGTTCGGCTCGGGAATGGGGACGTGCCCGTCCCCGTGCCCGTCTGTTTAACTGTCTGTTGACTGCCGGCCGTCAGTACCGCTTCAGATCCTTGATCCCCTGCAGCACGGTCGAGACCTGGGGCAGGATGGCGTTCTCGAGGACGGGGTTGTAGCCGACGAACGTGTCGAGGGCGGCGATGCGCCGCACGGGGGCGTCGAGCCACTCGAACAGCTCGTCGGCGATGCGGGCCGCGATCTCGGCCCCGTAGCCCCACGAGCGGTTGTCCTCGTGGACGACGAGCGCCCGTCCCGTCTTCGTCACGCTGCGGGCCACCGCCGGCCAGTCGTATGGGGAAAGGCTGCGCAGGTCCAGGACCTCGGTCCGGATGCCCTCGGCCTCCGCCTGCCGCGCCGCCGCCAGCGCGCGCGGCACGAGCGCACCGAAGGTGACGAGCGTGAGGTCGGTGCCTTCCCGAGGCACGGAGGCGCGGCCGAAAGGAATCATGTAGTCCGGCCCCGGGTTGCGCGCCTTGTTGTGGGTCTGCCGGTAGAGGTGCTTGTGCTCGAGGAAGATCACCGGGTCGTCGGACCGGATGGCGGTGCGCAGCAGGCCGTTCGCATCCTCCGCGTTGGAAGGGATCACGACCCGCAGGCCCGGGATGTGGGTGAAGAAGACCTCGCCGCACTGGCTGTGATAGATGGCGCCGCCCTGGAGGTAGCCGCCGTAAGTCACGCGGATGACCACGGGGCACTTCCAGGCCCCGTTGGAGCGCCAGCGGATCACGGCCAGCTCGTTGCGCATCTGCATGAAGGCCGGCCAGATGTAGTCGAGGAACTGGATCTCCACCACCGGCTTGAGGCCGAGGGTGGCCATGCCGATGGCGCGGCCGACGATGCTGGCCTCGGCCAGCGGCGCGTTGAAGACGCGCCTCGAGCCGAACTTCCGCTGCAGGTTGTGGGTGACCTTGAACACGCCCCCCTTGCCCTTGACCTGTCCGAGGTTCTCCTCGCGGCTGCAGTCGGCCACGTCCTCACCGAAGACGATGATGCGCGGGTCGCGGGCCATCTCGTCGTGCAGGCATGCGTTCAGCAGGTCGACCATCGTCTTCGGGTCGCCCGAGGAGTGGGGCTCGGTCGCGAAGGCGTCGGAGGTCGGATCGATCTCGGCCGAGTAGACGTGGAGGGTGACGCTCTCCGGCGACGGCACCGGCGCCGCGAGCGCCGCGTCGGTGACCTCGGCAATCTCCCGGTCCACCTCCGTGCGCAACGCCTTCAGCTCCTCTTCGCTGGCCAGGCCCTCGGCGATCAGGAAGCGCGGGTAGGAAACGAGGGGGTCGCGCCGCGCGTCCTCCTCGCGCTCGGCCCGCGGCCGGTACAGGGTCTCGTCGTCGGAGAGGGAATGAGAGTAGGGGCGTATCACCTGCGCGTGGACGAGGGCGGGGCCGCGCCGTGCCCGGCACCACGCGACCGCTTCCTTGAGCACGGCCAGGCTGGCCAGCGGGTCGGTACCGTCGACCTCGCGCACGAGGAGATCAGGGAACGTGCGCACGAGGCGCGAGATGCTGCCGCCGGCGGTCTGCACCTCCACCGGCACCGAGATGGCGTAGCCGTTGTCCTCGATGAGGTAGAGGACCGGCAGCCGGCGGTTGGAGGCCACGTTGAGGCTCTCCCAGAACTCGCCCTCCGACGTCGTGCCTTCCCCTCCCGAGCAGTACGTGATCTCGTCGCTCCGCTCGTTCAGGTAGAGCTGCGCCTCGGCGCATCCCACCGCCTGGGTGAACTGCGTGCCGGTGGGGGAGGACTTGGTGACGACGTGCAGCTCGGGGCTGCTCCAGTGGGACGGCATCTGCCGCCCGCCGGAATTGGGATCGTTCCTGGCTCCCACCGCGCCCAGGAGCATGTCGAGGGGAGTCATGCCGAGCTGGAGCATGAACGCCCGGTCGCGGTAGTAGGCGTAGAACCAGTCGTGCCCAGGCTTCAGGGCCAGCCCCGCCGCCACCAGCACCGCTTCGTGGCCGGCCCCGCTGATCTGGAAGAAGATCTTGTTCTGGCGCTTGAGCTGGATCTCCTTGTCGTCGAGGCGCCGGGACAGGTACATCGTCCGGTAGATGCCCACCAGGGTCTGTCGGTCGAGGCCCTGGAGTTTCTCGACGGATTGCGTAGCCATCCAGGATCATTCTACTGCACGGCGCGTGGCCGGACCTCCAACTTGCACTAGACTGGGCGGAGGTTCATGCGTCTCCCCCTCGCCCTCTGGGCGCTCGCGCTCGGCTCCGCCGTGCCCGCAGGAGCGGCGACCCGGACGTACGTGATCGACGCCCCCGCCAGCGCGGTCCGGGTCCATGTGGGAAAGACCGGCGTGTTCGGCTTCGCGGGCCACACCCACGACGTGGCGGCGGAGCGCCTCGAGGGCCGGGTGGACGCGGACCCGGACGACCTCGCGCGCTCGTCGGTCGAGCTCTCCTTCGAGGCCTCGGGCCTGAAGGTGTCCGCGCAGGGTGAGCCGGAGGGCGACGCGCCGAAGGTCCGGGAGGTGATGGCGGGGCCGAAGGTGCTCGACGTGGCCCGCTTCCCCGCGATCCGCTTCCGCTCCCGGCAGGTCTCGGGCCGGCGGACCGCGGACGGCGTCTATGAGCTGCAGGTGACGGGCGAGCTGAGCCTGCACGGCGTCGCGTGCGTCGTGACGGTGCCCGTGCGGATAGAGCTGTCGGGCGCCACCCTCACCGCCTCCGGCCGGACCGCGCTCGCGCAGCGGGCGTTCGGCATCGAGCCGGTCAGCGCGGGCGGGGGGACGGTGAAGGTCAAGAACGAGCTCGGCATCGAGTTCCGGATCGTCGCCCGGGCCAGGTGAGACGCTATAATCCCCGTTTCTTCGCGGAGGTCTAGAAATGGCTGAGGGGCGTCTGTGGGCGATCCGGGAGGCCACCTCCCGCTCCATCCGGTCGTTGCCGGAGATGGCGGGGGGAACGAAGGTGATGGAGGCCTTCGGCAGCAACACGTTCAACGCCGACGCCATGAAGCAGAAGCTCCCCAAGGCCGTCTACCAGTCTCTCCAGGAGACGATCCGCCGGGGTACGAAGCTCGACGCCTCGATCGCCAACGAGGTCGCGCACGCGGTGAAGGAATGGGCGCTCGGCAAGGGGGCGACCCACTTCTGCCACTGGTTCCAGCCCCAGACCGGCCTCACCGCCGAGAAGCACGACGCCTTCCTCACCTTCGACGACGAGGGCCAGCCGATGGAGCGCTTCAGCGGGGCGCAGCTCATCCAGAGCGAGCCCGACGCCTCGAGCTTCCCGTCGGGCGGGATGCGCACGACCTTCGAGGCCCGCGGATACACGGCGTGGGACCCCTCGAGCCCCATCTTCATCGTGGACGGGCCCAACGGGAAGACGCTGTGCGTGCCCTCGGTCTTCATCAGCTACCACGGCGACGCGCTCGACAACAAGACGCCGCTGCTGCGCTCGATGGAGCACCTGTCCGAGAAGGCGCTGGGGGTGCTTCGTCTCTTCGGCAACAACGAGTCGACCCGGGTGGTGCCGACGCTGGGCCCGGAGCAGGAGTACTTCCTCATCGACCGCGCGTTCTACGCGCTCCGGCCCGACCTCGTCGCCGCGGGACGGACGCTGGTGGGGGCGAAGCCGCCCAAGGGACAGGAGCTGGAGGATCACTACTTCGGCAGCATCAAGGACCGCATCCTGGCCTACATGCAGGAGATGGAGAACGAGCTCTACAAGCTCGGCGTCCCGATCAAGACGCGGCACAACGAGGTCGCGCCCAGCCAGTACGAGATGGCCCCGATCTTCGAAGAGGCCAACGTCGCCTCCGACCACAACCAGATCGTGATGGAGACGATGAGCCGCGTGGCGCGCCGCCACGGCCTCGCCCTGCTGCTCCACGAGAAGCCTTTCGCCGGCATCAACGGCAGCGGCAAGCACTGCAACTGGTCCCTGATGGACTCCGAGGGCCGCAACCTGCTCGAGCCGGGGGCCACCCCCGAGGAGAACCTCCAGTTCCTGGTCATCCTGATGGCCGTGCTCAAGGGCGTGCACGAGCGGGCGGGGCTGCTGCGGGCGGCCATCGCCAGCGCGGGGAACGATCACCGGCTCGGGGCGAACGAGGCGCCGCCGGCCATCATCTCGGTCTTCCTCGGCGATCAGCTCACGCGGGTGCTGGACGGGATCGAGAAGGGGGAGCGCAGCGGGGCGGCGGCGCTGGAGCGCATCAGCCTCGGCGTACGCAAGCTGCCGGAGGTCGCGCGGGACAACACCGACCGCAACCGGACCTCACCGTTCGCGTTCACCGGCAACAAGTTCGAGTTCCGCGCCGTCTCGTCCGCCGCGTCGATCTCCACTCCGATCGCCTTCCTGAACGCGGCCGTGGCGGATGCGCTGGGTGAGTTCGAGCAGGCGATCAGGGCCCGCAGCGCGAAGGGAACGAGCCTGCAGGACGCGGTGCTCGACGTGGTGAGGGAGTCGGTCATCGAGACGAAGGCCGTCCGGTACGAGGGGAACAACTACGCGCCGGAGCTGGTGGAGGAGGCGCGGCGGCGGGGCCTGCCCAACCTCCGCACGACGCCCGAGGCGCTGGCCGAGCTCATGAAGCCGGAGGCGCTGGACTTCCTCGCGCGGACGAGGGTGTTTTCGAGGGCGGAGGCCGAGGCCCGCTACCACGTGCGCCTGGAGCGCTACGTCAAGGACGTCGACATCGAGGTCGAGGCCCTCGAGAACCTCGTCTCCGGCCACGTCCTGCCCGCGGGCTACAAGCAGCTCGCGCTCCTCTCCTCCGCGGGGGGCGCCAAGACGGCGCGGTCCGCGTTGGACCGGACTTCGGCGGCGGTCGACGAGCTCTCGACGCGGGTGGCCGAGCTGCAGTCGGCCGCGGAGAAGGCGGGCAAGATCGGCGAGCTCGAGAAGCATGCCCACGCGCTCGCCGAGCAGGTGGTCCCGGCGATGGCGGCGGTGCGCGAGGTGAGCGACCGTCTCGAAGAAACGGTAGCCGACGAGTTCTGGACGCTGCCCAAGTACTCCGAGATGCTGTTTATCGTTTAACTGAGCTGGGGGGTGCTAGCGGCGCACCCCCCAGACCCCCCGCTCGCTGCGCGGGAGTGAATCCCGCTCCGCTCGCAGCCTGTGACTTTGGGAGGGGGTGCTAGCGGCGCACCCCAGCAATCCCGCTCCGCTCGCAGCCTGTGGCTTTGGGAGGGGGTGCTAGCGGCGCACCCCAGCAATCCCGCTCCGCTCGCAGCCGGTGGCTTCGGAGGTTCACTTCATCGGCGAGTAGTCGGTGGCCGTCAGCATGACGGAGTCGACCTTCTCGACCAGCTTGCCGTTCGCCTCCGACGCATCGCGGGCTGAGATCCACTCGGGGTCCTTGCGGAAGTCCTCCCACGCCTTCTCGCGGGCGGCTCGGTCCGGAAACCTGAGAAGGTAGACGAGCGTATTGCCGGCCCCCTTGTCCTTGTCGCTCGGCACCCAGAACCCGACGACCTTCATGCCGTGCTTGGCGAAGAGGCGGTTCGTGTGGTTCCGGAACCTCGCGTGCAGCGCTTCGAGCTTCCCGGGCGCGGCGGTGTAGGTGCGCAGCTCGAAGGCGCCCGAGTCGGGAGCCAGCGAGCTTCCGGGCGCGGGCGCCTCGGCCTGCGCCGCCGCGATCGCCGCCGCCCCGAGGCCACCCGCGAGAACGAAGAAGAGTATCCTGATCATGCGCGCTCCTTGTTGAAGAGGGCGCCCACTGTACTACAACACGTTGCCGCCGATGCAGGCTAGCCTCGTTCGAGCATGAGGCGCACAAAGCCGTTCACCTGGTCCGCATGCGCCGAGCGAAAGCGCCCAGCCGCAGAGCTGTCTGCATCCTGCGGACCGAAGAGCCTCGCGTCCGCCCCCAGGCCGGGGAGAAGAATCAATCGGCTCATCGACACATGTGCGCTCGACTTGAAGGAAGCTGAGGCCGAAGCCCCGTGGCGCGGTACTGGCGGCCGGCTCACGGCGGCGGCCGGGAGCCGTACCGCGACTCGCTCTTGGTCGCTTCCATACCATATCCTCATGCGTTGGAAGGGCCGTTTCCACACTTTAAGATGATAGCTGTCGCGATTCTCTGTTAAATGTATGTTTGTCACATCATCGGCCAGCCGCGTTGGGCGCGCGCAGCCATGGATTACTCGTCCCGGGACGAGTTGAGGCTTCCCCGACCCTGACCCTGTCCCCCTCCCTTCCGGGGGAGGAGAGGGCTCAGCCGAAAAGCATGTCGAGCAGGAAGCCCGGGCCCAGCGCCGTCCGGGCGGGAACGAAATCGCCGGCGATGCTCACCATGCGGTCGGCGAGATCGGGCCGGCGGGCGAGGCGCCGCACCGCGGCGTTGGCGAGCCGCGGGCGGCCGACGATGACCTGGAGGAGGCGATTGAAGCGGAACTTGTGGCGCGTAGCCGCGCGCCGCATGCGGTCGTACTCCGGCAAGACCCGAAACGCGCGGACCGGCGCGGCCCGGAGGCAGCGGTCCGCGACCTCGGCGGCCAGCTCGGCACTGCGTAGCGCGAGGGTGATGCCCTCGCCCGTGAACGGATCGTAGAACCCGGCCGCATCGCCTACCAGCAGCGCCCCGGGCGCCGAGAGCCGCGAAGCCTCCAGGGCCAGGGGCCCGATCGCCTTCGGGGGCGAGAGAAGGCTCGCCCTCTCGAGGCGCTCGGCGATGCGCGGCCACCGGCGTAGCGTGCGGCGATAGAAGCTCTCCAGCCCGCCGCCCGCCTCCGACATCTCGCGCCGATCGAGGACGAACGTGACGTTGGCGCGCGTCGGGGAGAGCGGCGCCACGCCGCAGTACCCGCCCCCTCCGCCGTGCATCTCCCCCCGCTCTTCCAGGCCCTGCATCCCTTCCCAGTAGCCGCGGACGGCGAACTTGCGCAGGCGTCGATGCTCGCGGAGCAGTCCCAGGCGGCGGGCGACGACGCTGCGCCGGCCGTCCGCCCCGATCACGAGCCGCGCGCGAGCCGCTTCGGGCCCGACGCCGTTGACGGCGGTGACCCCCTCGACGATGCCCGCGCGTTGCAACAAGCCCGTCGCGCGCAGGCCCTCGCGCACCTCCACGCCGAGCTCGCGGGCGCGGTCGAGGAGAACGCGGTCGAGCCGCTCCCGGCGGATTGCGAAACCGGGATGCGAAGCGCCGCGATAGTCGCCGCGGAAGCAGGTGCCGTCGGGCGCGGTGACGGCCATGCCGCGCAGCGGATGCGGGGCGAGGGCTCTCACCGCGCCGTCGGCGCCGAGCTCCGCGAGCAGACGCCAGGCCTCGGGGGAGACGCTCTCGCCGCAGATCTTGTCTCGCGGGAAGCGAGCCTCGTCGAGCAGCAGGACGTCGTGCCCGCGCTGCTTCAGCATCACCGCCGTGGCGGATCCCGCGGGGCCGCCGCCGACGACGATCACGTCGCGCACGTCGGCGCCGGGCATCGCGCTCATGCGGCCTTCTCCGCGACGGCCAGCAGCCCGTAGGGAAAGACCCGGCGGATGCGCACCGGGATCCCGGCTTCGGCGAAGGCGGCGGCCAGCTCGGCGGCGGTGAAGGCGCGCCGGATCGAAAGGGCGCCGTCGGCCACGCTCACGCGGGAGCGGAGCAGGACGGGGAAGAACGATCGGGCGAACACGTAGGGCACGCGCGCCCGCCGGATGTCGTCCACGATCAGCGCGCGCCGGGCGAGGTCGTAGAGCCGGCGGAGCACCGCCGGCGCCTCGGCGCCGTCGAAGTGGTGGAGGAAGTGGGAGGCGAGGACCACGTCGAAGGCCCCGCTCGAAAACGGCAGGGCGTGGACGTCGGCCACCACGCGGCGCACCGACGGCGGCGCCGCCCGCAGGTGCAGCACCTTGATGTCGACGCCCACCGCCAGGAGGGACCCCGGGAAGGACCGGCGGATGCGCTCGGGGATGTCGCCCGAGCCGCACCCCACGTCGAGGAGACGAGGGCGGGGGGACGAGGAGAGGAACGGGCGCGTCGCTTTCCGCAAGCGCCGGTGCGTGCCGAGCCACCGGTTGACGCGGCGCAGGTCGGCCAGGCTCCGGAGCGCCTCGCGGTCGGGCACTCCATCGTCCAGGAGCTCCGTTTCGGTCGCGCGGCGGCTCAGATCCACGCTCAAAGAAACTCGAGCAACGCGAACTCGGCTCCGAAGCCCGGCCCGAACGCCCCCAGCACGCCGCGCTCGCCGGGGCGCGGCCGGTCCGTGCGGAGAATTTCGTCCAGCACGAACAGGACCGTCGCCGAGCTCATGTTGCCGTGCTCGGCGAGCACCGCCTCGGTCGGGGCGAGGTCCGCCTCCGAGAGGCCGAGCCTCTCGCTCATGACCTCGATGATGCGCCGGCCGCCGGGGTGCAGGACCCAGCGCGTCACGTCGTCGCGCCGGAGGCCCCGCGGCCCCAGGAACGACCTCACCGCGGCGGCCACCTCCCGGCGCACGAACGGCGCGAGCTCGCGGTCGAGCACGATCTGCAGGCCGGGGTTGCGGAGGCGGAAGCCCATGAGGTGGGTGGTGCCCGCGAAGAACACGCTCTCGGCGGCGGCCAGGCGGGCGAGACCGGCGCCGCGGGAGCGCGGGTGATCGCGTCCGGCGAGCACGACGGCCGCGCCGCCGTCGCCGAAGATCGCCGTGGAGACGACGTTGGTCGAGGAGCGGTCCCAGCGCTGGAAGGTGAGGCTCGCGAACTCGAGAGAGATCACGAGCGCGCAGCGGTCGGGGTGCGCGGCGAGGAAGTCGCCCGCGCGGGCGAGCGCCACGACCCCTCCGGCGCAGCCGCTCTCGGTGATCGGCAGCCGGGCCAGACGCGGGCCCATCCCGAGCGCGTCGGCGACGTAGGCGTCGACGGCCGGGATCATGAGGCCCGTGCAGGAGACGCTGACGACGAGGTCGATGTCGGCCGGCCTCAGCTCCGCTCGCTCGAGGGCCCGCCGCGCGAGGTCGGCCCCCGCGGCGCGGGCGATCTCGATGTAGCGGTCGTTCTGCCGCTCGAAGTCCCGCGGCGCGAAGACTTCTTCGATCGGCACCACGCTGGCCCGCCGCTTGACGCCGGCGGTCTGGTAGACGGACAGGAGCCGCGCCGCCGCGGCGCCGCCCTCTTCCTCGAGCCAGGCGCGCACCCAGCCCGTCACTTCTTCCTGGTCGTATCTATAGGGTGGGAGATAGCGCTCGATCGCGAGCAGCGTAGTCATCGCACCCGGCCCCCGTGTCAACCCCTGCCCGTGACCTCGAGGACCGGGCGCGGTTCGTCACTTGCAGCACAGCAAGCTCGATGCCATCTGGGCATCCGCGGAAGGCCGCGCCAACACTGGCCGGCAAGCATGGGGTATCGACTACAAGCTTACCGCCGGCGTAAGCCGTTACGGGCACCGTAAAGCGATGGGCAGTGCGGAGCGACGTGGGGCCGATATTCCATCAAAACGGCACGTCGTCGTCGGACGCCTTGAAATCGTCCCCCGCCGGAGCGCCCTCGGCCGCGCGCTCGGCGCCGCGGGGGGCGCCCTCGCCCCGGCCCCCTCCGGGCCCGCCGAGCAGCACCAGCCGCGAGTTGGGCCCGCCGATGTGGATCTTGGTGGTGTTGCGCTTGTTGCCGTCCTTGTCGGTCCACTCGTCGTAGCGGATGCTGCCCTCGACGTAGACCTGCCGGCCCTTGGTGAGGTAGTCGCGGACGACCTGGGCCGGCTTGCCGAACACCTCCACCCGGTGCCACTCCGTCCGCTCCTGCTTCTGCCCGCTCTTGTCGGTCCAGGCCTCGTTGGTGGCCAGGGAGAAGTTGGCGATGGGCTCGCCGCTCTGCGTGTAGCGGATCTCGGGATCCCGGCCGAGGTTGCCGATCAGGATCACTCGGTTGACGCTGGCCATGGTGCCTCCGGATTAGGGGTTGAGCTTCTCGCGCGCCTTGCGGCCCGCCTCTGAGTTGGGGTAGCGCTCCACCACGTTGCGGTATTCGACGAGGGCCTCGCGCCTCCGGCCGAGCCGCTCCAGCGTCACGCCCTTCTTGTAGCGGGCGTCGGGGATCTTGTCGCTGGCCGGATAGTCGCGCAGGAGCTCGTCCCACGCGGCGACCGCCTCGTTGTAGCGCCCCTTCGAGTAGTAGCACTCGCCGATCCAGTACTGCGCGTTGTCGGAGAGGTCGGTGTTGGGGTAGTTGCGCAGGTATTCGCGGTACTCCTGGATCGCCAGATCGTAGTTGCCGCGCGCGTAGTCGGCGTAGGCCTGGCTGTAGAGCTCTCGCGGCGGGGGCGGAACGGCGGCGGGGGGCGCGGCCGGCGCCGGCAGGGCGCCGCCCGCATCCGGAACCCGCGCGACGGGAGCGGGCGCGACCGGCGCGGGCGCCGGCTGCTGCAGGCGCTGCTCGAGATCGGACACCCGCTCGCCGAACTCCTTGATCGCGGTCTGGAGCGCGTCGTCCTGGATGCGGCGATCCTGGAGCGCCTTCCGGAGGAACGCGTTCTGCTCGGCCAGCGTGTCGCCGAGGCGCTTGATCTCGCGCTCGGTGTCTTCGGCGATGCGCTGGAGGTCCGCGATCTGCCCCTGGAGCGCCGCGATCTGGATCTGGAGGCGCTCGATGTCCTTGTTCACGGCCCACGCCGGAGCGGCGAGAACGAGGAGAGCGCTGGCGAGCACGAATCGAGCGATCATGGCGGCATCATAGCATCGGGCCGCGCCCGGCTCGCCTCATCGCGAGACCGCGAAGTGCGCGCGGCGGTTCGCGGCCCACGCCGCCTCGTTGTTCCCGGCGTCGAGCGGCCGCTCCTTGCCGTAGGAGGTCGTGCGCAGGCGATCCGACGCCACGCCCAGGCTCGCGAGGTAGTCGCGCGCCGCGCGGGCCCGCTTCTCGCCGAGCGCGAGGTTGTACTCGACCGTCCCGCGCTCGTCGCAATGGCCCTCCACGAGCACCTTGGCGCCGCGGTGGTTCTGGAGCCAGAGGGCGTGCTTCTCCAGCACCGAGCGGGCCTGGTCGGTGAGGTTGGGCGAGTCGTACTCGAAATGGATGTCCGCGAGCGGGCCGCCCTCGCCGGTCTCGGCGTCGGAAGGGGTGAAGTCCTCGCCGCGGGCCGCCTCGGCCCCCAGCGTGCGGACGTCGGGACCGGGCTCCCCCGCGGGCGGCACCTCGGTGGGGAGGCTGCCGGCCGGCTCGCCCGAGGAGGGCGGGGCGGTGGAGACGGCCGGAGGACGCTTCTTTCCTCCACAGCCCGCGGCGAGCGATGCCGCCACGGCCAGGACCAGCCAGGCATGGGTGAGGCGACGGTTCATGGATCCTCCCTGTTCGCGGTGGTCACGGCCCCCAGTCCGGCTGCTCGTTCTTGCCGGGACCGGCGGGGAGCATGGTGATCGTCTGACCCAGCCGATCCGCGACCGCGATCTGCCACTTCCCGCCGCGCCCGCACGCGAACGTGAGATGGCGGCCGCTGGGGGCCCACGAGGGGTACTCGCACGAGCCTCGGCCCTGGGTGAGCTGCCGGACCTGGCGGGTGGCGATGTCGACGACGGCGATGTCGAAGACGTTGCCCTCCAGGCGGGCCGTGTAGGCGACCTCGCTGAACTGCTTGGACGGGTTCCAGGAGGGCGCGTCGTTCCAGTTGCCGACGGTGGTGAGCCGGCGGACGTTCAGCCCCTCCGTGTCCATCACGTAGATCTGGGGCGTGCCCGAGCGGTCGGAGGTGAACGCGATCTCCTGGCCGGTGGGGCTCCAGGTGGGCGCGGTGTCCAGCGCGCCCGTCGACGTGAGCCGCCGCGGGCTGCTGCCGTCCACGTTCGCCACCCAGATGTCCATGTTCCCCGCGCGGCTGCTCGCATAGGCGACGCGCTTGCCGTCGGGGCTGAACGACGGCGCGAAGGCGCCTCCGCCCTTGTCGCCCGTGAGGTCGGTGCTCTTGCCCTCGTAGATCGACGCCACGAAGATGTCCGGATTGCCGCGGCGGTACGACACGTAGGCGAGCGAGCGGCCGTCCGGGCTCCAGTTGGGAAGGATGTTGAGCGAGCGGTTCACGGTCACGCGCCGGGGGTTGTAGCCGTCGTAATCCATGACGTAGATCTCCTTCGTCTTCCGTCCCGGTAACGCGTCGCGGTCGGAGACGAAGGCGATCTTGGTCCGCGCGACGCCTCGATAGTTGGCCAGGGTCATGAGGTCGTCCGAAGCCTGATGAGCGAAGACGCGCGGGTTGTCCGCGCGGCCCGAGTAGCGCTTGGCGAGCATCGACTGCCCCGTCTCGACCGAGTGCACGCGCAGCTCGACCGTGGCCTCGCCCGCCGTCACCTGAGCGCGGGTGACCACGAGCACGCTGGCCCCGATGCCTTTCCAGTCCGTGAAGTTGGGGACCTCGGGGTCCATCGCCGGGATCGCGCTGATGAGGCTCGGGGGCACGAACTTGAAGAGGTTCTCGAACTGCAGATCAGCCCTGAGAACCTGCGTGACCGTCCGACAGACCTCGCGGCTCGCCTCATCTCCCTTGCGCGGCACGCAGTCGGGCAGCGCGAAGCGGTCGAAGCCGCCGGTGATGACGATCGTCGGAGGCGGGGAGGGGGGAGCCTGGGCCGGCCGGCTGTCGCGGGCGAGCACGAGGGCCGCGACGACGGCGACGAGCGTGACGTCGCTACGGCGTGGGCTTGAAGACGCCCTGGATCGTGAAGCGGGCTGTTCCATAGGTCTTGGGCAAAGGGCCGAAGGGTTGGGCGTTGTAGATCGCCCGCTGGGCCGCGAGGTCGAGCAGCGGCACGCCGCTCGACTGCACCACACGGACTTCGTCGAGCTGGCCGTCGGCCAGGATCGTGAACTGCACGGTGATCGGCTGCGTGAAGTTGGCCTTGACCTGCTGCATCCACACCGTCCACACCTTTCGCTGGACCCCGGCCAGGTACCAGTCACCCATCATGTCCGTACCCCCGGGCACACCGGGTCCGGGCGGGCCGAACTCGAAGCCGGGAGTTTCCACTCGGGTTCCCGTTCCTCCGCCCGAGTGAGACGCGGAACGCGGGGCGGGAGTCGGCTCCGGCCGCGCCTTCACGCGGCGAGCGTCTGGCTCGGGCAGGCCCTTGCGCGGCTCTTCCTTGGGCGGCTTGATCACCTTCGGTGGCTCCGGCTTCGGCGGCGCTTCGGAGGGAGCCGGCTCGGCCGTCGCGACGGGTGCCGGCGCGGGCGGCTCGACGTTGGGCCGGCCGAGGCCCCCGGCGGGCAAGGGCACCACGAACCCGTCCATCACCTTGAGCGGCGGCTCGTGCGGGGAGAACAGCATGACCGCGAAGGCCCCGCCGACGAGCATCAGGTGGGCGAAGAGCGAGACGATGAGCCCACCCGGCCAGCCGCGGTCCATCGCCTGGCGCTCGTCGAGCAGCCGGTCGACGGGATCGTTCACCGCCGCGCCTTCTCTTCCGGTAGCTGATATGCGAAGCCGACGAGGTCCACGCCCGCGCTCTTGAGCTTGTCGATGACGGTGATGACCTTGCCGTAGCGGATGCTCTCGTCCGCCCGAAGGTAGACGACCTTGTGCGAACGCCCCTCCATCATCCCCCGCACCGTGTCCTCGAGGAGCTGGAGGTTGATGGGCCGGTCGCCCACGAAGATGCGCTCCTGGGCGTTGATCGAGACGGTGATGCGGTCCTCGCGCCCGGTCTCGGGCTGATTGGCCACCGGCAGCGAGACGTCGATGCCGCGGCTCATCATCGGCGCGGTGACCATGAAGACGAGGAGCAGCACCAGGACCACGTCGACGAGGGGCGTGACGTTGATCTCTCCGAGGGTGGAGACGGTCCGCCGGTTGCGGAGCCCCCGATAGGTGGCGGCCGCGTGGGTGCCGCCTTCGCTGCCTCCCGCCTGCATGCTACGTGAAGTTACGCTCGACGATGTTGAGGAATTCCAGCGCGAAGTCGTCCATCATCGACGACAGCACCCGGATGCGGCTGGCGTAGAAGTTGTTGAAGACCGCGGCCGGGATGGCGGCGGCGAGGCCCGCGGCGGTGGTGATGAGCGCCTCGGAGATGCCGGGCGCGACCACCGCCAGGTTGGCCGAGCCCGTGCGCCCGATGTCCTCGAACGCGTTCATGATCCCCCAGACGGTGCCGAACAGGCCGATGAACGGCGTCACGCTCGCCGTCGTCGCGAGGAAGCTCACGCGCCGCTCGAGCCGCGTGGCCTCCACGGTGGCCGCGCGGGCCAGCGCGCGCGACAGCGAGTCGAGGCTCTTCACGGTGGGGCGCGCCGTCGGCGCGACGCTGCCCTGCGAGCCTCCGCGCACCTGCTGGTTCACCTCCAGGTAGCCGGCCTGGAACACACCGACGAGCGGGCTCGCCTTGAGCTGAAGGCAGACCGAGTTGACCTCGGAGAACTTGCTGCTCTTGCGGAAGACCTGGAGGAATATCTGGGACTGGTTGTAGGCGCGGTGCAGCGCCACGCCCTTGTAAATGATGATGGCCCACGACACGAGCGAGAAGATGCACAGGACGACCAGCACCGCCTTGGCGGCCCAGCCTATGTGCGAAAGGGCGCCGATCGCGCCCCCGGAGAACGCCGTGCCGGCCTGAGCTAGGAGGAAGAGCGAGCTGGAGGGCACCGAACCTCTTTAAGTAGCGTTGACGGCCCAGACTGCCACAATAGCTTGGGGACTGTCAAACGGAATCGCCCACCGCCGGCTGAAACGACCGCGGGGCGGGCCTTTCCTGGCTTCTCGTTGCCGCATCATCGTTTACAGGGTCGCGAGGGATGTGCTATCCTGCCCGGCACGGCCCGCCTCGATGCTCAAGCTGCTCAGGATCAATAACATAGCGATCATCGCGGAGCTGGAGCTGGAGTTCGGCTCCGGGCTGAGCCTCCTGACCGGGGAGACGGGCGCGGGCAAGTCGATCCTCATCGATG
>Ga0207684_10002124_pt1 | contig 20325 bp, 15 predicted proteins | sample KBSK5501metaG_FD_184342 | JGI IMG/M metagenome (GOLD analysis project Ga0207684, IMG submission 184342) | Corn, switchgrass and miscanthus rhizosphere microbial communities from Kellogg Biological Station, Michigan, USA - KBS K5-50-1 metaG... | ecosystem: Host-associated > Plants > Roots >...
GTGGGGAACCTGCTGCAACCCAGGTACTCAAAGACACCGTCCACTACCTCGGTGTGGGTATCGCCAATCTCGTTAACCTTTTCAACCCGCAACTCATCCTCCTGGGTGGATGGGCCGGTTTGCAGATTGGTGAGTACATTCTCCCAGAGCTTCGCCAATGTGTCGAGCGCTATGCTCTCAAACAGCCGCTCTCCCTTGCAAAGATCGATCTCTGTCAACTTGGGCAAGATGCCGTGGCGATGGGAGCAGCCACGCTCGTCCTGGAGCAATTTTTTACGACTACCGGAAGGCAAAATCCGCCCTCTCTAATGAGAGCACTGGCTTAGAAAATGTATGGGCGAGGATAGCACTTTGGCTGCATTCTTTTGCAGCGCTTCTGGCGTGGCAGACTGGTGGTCGGCAGTGTCAAGGACGAATGGAGGAAATAACATGGATAACACGAGTACAGGCTCACCGGCCTCAGCACACGATAGGCCGTGGTTGAACACATCGCTCGCGCCGGATGAGCGAGCTGCTCTCCTGCTCGCGCAGATGACGCTGGAAGAGAAGGTCGATATGCTCCGCGAGAAGCTCGGCCCGGGCTTGCCGAGCCGGGATCTCGGCATACCTGTGTTGACGATCACTGACGGACCGGCCGGTATCCGCATCGATAGAGAAAAGTTGACGATCGCTGATGAATCGGCCGGTATGCGCATCGATAGAGAAAAGCGGTACATCGATGAAGAAAAGGCGACGTCGCTGCCTGCTCCCATAGCACTGGCGGCCACTTGGGATCTTGCCACCGCTGAGCAGTATGGTGACCTGCTTGGCCTGGAGGCGTGGTCCACAGGGCACAACGTCCTGTTTGGTCCACAGCTGGACATCGCCCGGATCCCCGTCTTCGGTCGCCTGTTCGAGGCTTTCGGAGAGGATCCCGTGCTGACCGGGCAGATAGCCACTCGCTACATCCAGGGGGTCCAGCGTCATCATGTCATTGCTACTGCCAAGCACTACAACGTGAACGCGCAGGAGGACAACCGGTACGTAGTCGACGCTCAACTCGACGAGCGCACGCTGCAGGAAATCTACACGCTGCCGTTCGCAGTGGCGGTACAGGACGGTCAGGTGGGCGCGGTCATGGGCGCGTATAACAAGATCAACGGCACCTACTGCTGCGAGCACCCGCACCTGCTGACCGGGATCCTCAAGCAGCAACTGGGCTTCAAGGGATGGGTGGTGAGCGACTTTGAGGCGACGCATAGCACCGTCGAGGCCGCCAACGCGGGGTTAGACATGGAGTTAGATATGCCCCCGCTAAAGTATTTCGGTGACCGACTACTGCAAGCGGTCCAGGCTGGACAGGTGAGCATGGCTACCATCGACGACAAGGTATACCGCATCCTGCGCAGCATGTTCGCCCTGCAGCTCTTCGAGCACCCGGTTCAGCCCACTCCGCTGCCCGAGCAGGAGCACGGGCAACTCGCTCGAGAGATCGCTGGCAAAGGGATCGTTCTGCTCAAAAACGCCCGCGGGCTGCTCCCTCTGTCGAGTCACGAACTGCGTTCGCTGGCCGTGATCGGGGGCGACGCCGATCACTACATCAGCGGGAGTGGAAGCTCCTTCGTCAAGCCGACGTACGTCGTGAGTATGCTGGAGGGCATCCGGCGACGAGTGGGCGAGGGCGTGCGGGTGGAGTATGCGGAGGGGATCGACCCGATAACCCCCGCCGACTTGCTCCCTGGGCCACCTCTGGTGCCGTCCTCGGTTTTGACGCCGGTCGGCTCGGATCGGCACGTCCGAGGACTGCAGGCTGAGTACTGGACAAACACGCGCTTTGAGGGCGAACCGCAACTGGTCCGCACCGATCGACAGGTGAATCTCAACCTCGGCCTATACAACTTCATGAATGCGTCCTCACTGGAGACGCCGATGAAGTTCAATTTCGACATCTCCGTGCGCTGGAGGGGTAGCCTGACCGTGCCAGTAACCGGGGAATACACGCTCTCACTGACCCACCTGGGGACGGCCCGCCTGTACCTGGACGGCCAACTGCTCATCGACGACCCAGGCGTTACGCTGCAAACGCAGTCGGTGACACTCTCGCTCGAAGCTTTCCAGCCACACGCACTGCAGATCGACTACGCCGCCGACCGACCTGAGCAAGTCGCGCCTGAGGGCATTTCTATGACAAGTGTGACCGGCAGCCAGGTATGCCTGGGTTGGAAGCACCCGGCGGGCGTGGTTCCACCGGCGATGCAGGAGGCCGCAGCGCTCGCCGGGCGTTCGGATGTGGCGGTCGTCGTCGTGCGAGACTACAGGAGCGAACACGCCGATCGGCCGAGCATCACGCTCTCTAATGAGCAGGATCTGCTCGTGCAGGCAGTTGCTGCTGCCAATCCCCGCACGATCGTGGTGGTGGCTAGCGGCGGCCCGGTCTCGATGCCCTGGCTCGACCAGGTTCCGGCGGTACTGGAGAGCTGGTATGGCGGACAGGAGGTAGGCAATGCCCTGGCCGACGTCCTCTTTGGCAGCGTCACCCCGTCGGGCAAGCTGCCGGTCACCTTCCCGCGCAGCGATCACGACACCCCGGTCTCCTCACCGGAGCAGTATTCCAGGACAGCAAGCGTCGCCCACTTCAGTGAGGGTCTCTTTGTTGGCTACCGGGGCTACGACCAATCGGGGATCGAGCCGCTCTTTCCATTTGGCTATGGGCTCTCCTACACCAGCTTTGCCTACGACCAGCTCCACGTGGAACCCGAGACAAGCGATGGTACCAGGGCCGTGCAGGTGCGCTTCACGGTCACCAATACCGGAGCGCGTGCGGGTGCTGAGATCGCACAAGTCTACCTTGGATTACCTGCCAGCACGGGCGAGCCGCCCAAACGATTGGTGGGCTGGGCGAAGGTCGAGGTGGAGCCGGGCGAGACCAGGGAGGTGACCGTGACGCTGGACCCCAACGCCACGTCGCGCCCGTTTTCCTATTGGAACGTGAACAGGGATGGTTGGGAGATGGCAAACGGCGATTACACAGTGTACGTGGGGGCCTCCTCGCGAGAAATCCACCTCACCGACACCTTGCACATTCACGACGCGGAAGAAAAGGACTCTGGGAAACAGGCGAATTGATAGAGTAGGAACGACACGAATGACACTTACAAACAGCACAGCAGATGTGGAGCAGTGGGGCATCTTCGAGCTGGCATTGCGGGGGAGCGCCGAGGGCAATCCGTACCTGGATGTAGAGTTCACTGCTCAATTTGCTTACAAACATCGTGTAATCGAGATGGATGGATTTTACGATGGCGATGGAGTCTACCGCATTCGCTTTATGCCAGACATACAGGGAACATGGCGTTACTGCACACGGAGTAATCTTGACGTGCTAAACGGCGTCGAGGGAACATTTACATGTATCCCTCCTGCGCCAGGCAATCATGGGCCGGTGCGGGTCTCCAACACCTACCACTTCGCCTACACCGATGGAATGCCCTACAAGCAAGTTGGCACCACGTGCTACGCCTGGACGCACCAGAGCGACGAGCTTGAGGAGCAGACGTTGGTAACGCTCCGCGACGCGCCGTTCAACAAGCTACGTATGTGCGTCTTCCCAAAGCATTATCTCTTTAATGAGAACGAGCCAGAGTTCTACCCATTTCCCTGTCTGTCCCGTGGCTCCAGTACATGGGACATCGCTAAGTTCTGGGGGGGAGAAGCGTCCAGAGGCTGGTCATTCGACTTCAGCCGGTTCGACCCGGCATTTTTCCAGCACTTCGAGCGTAGGGTGGCAGACCTGATGGCCCTGGGTATTGAAGCCGATATCATTCTCTTCCATCCCTATGACCGTTGGGGCTTTGCCACGATGGATGCCGAGACGGATGATCGCTATTTGCGCTATGTCGTGGCCCGGCTGGCCCCCTATCGCAATGTCTGGTGGTCGCTGGCCAACGAATATGATCTCATGAGGCACAAAACCATGGCCGACTGGGATCGCTTCTTCCGCGTCGTACAGGAGTGCGATCCCTACCAACACCTCCGCTCGATCCACAACTGCCTTGCGTTTTATGACCACGCCAAGCCGTGGGTCACGCACCTGAGCGTCCAAACCACGCGATGGTTGGAGGTGAGGCAGACACGCATCTGGCGCGAGCAGTTCAGAAAGCCGGTCGTCGTCGATGAATGCGGCTACGAGGGCAACATTTCGCCCCATTGGGGGAGTCTCTCAGCCCAGGAAATGGTTCATCGCTTCTGGGTAGGGACCGTCAATGGCGGATACGTTGGTCACGGCGAGACCTATCTGGACCCGCAGGACATCCTCTGGTGGGCGAAGGGGGGTGTCCTGCATGGCTGGAGTGCTCCACGCCTCGCCTTCCTCCGGGGCATCCTCGAAGACAGTCCTGCCGTTGGTCTTGACCCGGTAGACGGTTTGCACCTCCCCTGGTCCGAGTTCCCGAGCGTTGGCCAGCAACATCACTACTATCTGACCTACTTTGGGCCGCACCAGCCAGCCCAGGTAGAGGTCCATGTGCCGGAGGGCGAGCAGTACAGGGGTGAGGTCATCGATACCTGGAATATGACCGTCACACCATTGGAGGAAGCGATTGTGGACGGCGCAGTGGTGCAACTGCCAGGAAAACCGTACCAGGCACTGATCATGCGGCGAAGCTACGAGGTAGGCGAGGCACCTTGATGGCAAGTGCGTGACGTATTGCCACTTCCCAGGTGTGTGAGACGTACTCTCACTTTTCAACGGGAATGCTGAGATCGTCTGGAAGGAGTTGTCGCATGCAAGTGAGCGAAAAGTTGTTTAGACGAGAATAGTGATTGAGGAGGATACGATGGTCAATTACGAATTTGGGGCCGGCTTATGGATGTTTCAGCAGTTCGTCGACCGCTACGCCACCGATGCCTATGGACCGCCGGTGAGCACGCTGGAAGCGATTGAGCGAGCCGCGGCGGTGGGTGACATCAAAGTACTGGATATCAATTATCCCTTTGCCGGTGAGAACGTAACCGTCGCACAGGTCCGTGAGACGCTGCAACGGACAGGGCTACGTGCTCAGGCTATTACCCCGCATCTCTATATGCGCGAGTTTCAGATGGGAAGTTTCACTAATCCAGACCCGACAGTGCGGCACAAGGCGGTGGATCTGGGAAAGCAGGCTATCGAAGTGGCGCACCAGCTTGATGCCAGCTATGTCAAGTTCTGGCCCGGCCAGGACGGCTTTGACTACCCCTTCCAGGTCGACTACAGGCGTCTGTGGGACTACTCTATACAGGGCGTTCGAGCAGTGGCTCAGACGGACCCTGGTATGCAGTTCGCCATCGAATACAAGGAGAAAGAGCCGCGTACCCACATGTTTTTCAGTTCGGCGGCTCGCACCCTGCTGGCAATCGAGGACATGGGGGTGGAGAATGTTGGCATCGTTTTTGACCTGGGTCATTCCTTTTTCGCCAAAGAAACGCCGGCCGACGTGCTGCAGCTCGTCTCACGGCGGGGCAAACTGGTCAGCGTTGAGCTCAACGACAACTGGCGCGATTGGGATGACGATATGGCCGTCGGTTCTGTCCATCTTCTCGAGACGCTGGAATTTCTCTCCGCTCTCCGCCAGATTCACTGGCAAGGCCCCTTGCTGCTCGATCAGTTCCCTTTCCGCGAGGATCCGATTCGGGCCGCTCAGGCGAGCATCAGAACGATACGTGGGATGGAAAAAGTACTTGATCGCCTTGATCTGGGCGCACTGACAGCGGCTCAGGGACAGCAGGATGCCCTCGAGGCGCAGCGCGTTGTCATGGACGCGCTGCTGAGTGTGGACATGACGGAGGTCTCCAGATGAAAGATACTCAGCGGGGAAATACAGAGAAGGTAGAAAGGCTGCGCGAGCTAGCGAGTTCGGTGCGGCGCTGGGACCTGCAAGTGGTGCATGGGGCTAAGCTGGGGCACGTCGGCGGCGAGATGTCAGCCAGCGACATCCTGGTGACGCTTTACTTCGCTGTGTTGCGCATCGATCCCAGCAGGCCAGACGATCCAGAGCGCGACCGCTTTATCTTGAGCAAGGGTCACTCGGCAGTCGCGCTTTATACCACGCTCGCCCATGCCGGTTTTTTCCCACTCGAAGAACTCAAGACGTTCGCACAGCCCCTTTCGCGCCTGAACGGGCACCCCGATCGCAAGAAAGTGCCGGGCGTGGAAACCAACACCGGGCCGCTCGGCCACGGTTTGCCCGTGGCCGTAGGTGCGGCGCTGGCAGCTAAGCTACAGGACAGTAGCTGGCGGGTTTTCGTGCTGACCGGCGACGGTGAGCTGCAGGAGGGCAGCAACTGGGAGGCGGCCATGTCGGCAGCCCACTATAAGCTCGACAACTTGACCGTGATTGTTGACCGCAACCGCTTGCAGCAGGGCGACTGGACCGAGCAAACGATGCACCTCGAGCCTCTCGCAGACAAATGGCGTGCCTTCGGCTGGTCGGTGCGCGAGGTGGACGGCCACGATATTGCAGAACTATTGGAGACGTTCTCTCGCGTCCCATTCGAGCCAGGCAAACCGAACTGCATCATCGCGCACACGCACAAGGGACAGGGCGTTTCGTTTATGCGGGATAAAGCGGCCTGGCACCACCGCGTTCCCAACGCGGAGGAACTCGCCACGGCTCTCAAGGAACTCGAAGAGGTGGCTTCATGACTCAGCTCTATGATTGCCGCGATGCCTTTGAAAATAAGCTGCGCGAGCTCGCATCGCAGGATCAGCGCATCGTCGCCGTCGTCAACGACTCGGTCGGCTCGAGCAAGCTGAACCAGTTTGGCCAGATGTACCCGGTCCGGCTCGTCAACGTGGGCATCGCCGAGCAGAACATGATCGGCGTGGGTGCCGGATTGGCAAACGGCGGCCTGATCCCCTTTGTCTGCGGCGCGTCTCCCTTCCTGACCGGGCGGGCGCTCGAACAGATCAAGGCCGACCTGGCCTACTCGAACACCAACGTCAAGCTCTGTGGCATGAGCAGCGGCATGGCTTACGGCGAGCTGGGCCCGACGCACCACTCTATCGAAGATATGGCCTGGCTGCGGGCCATAGCCAACATGACGGTGATCGTGCCCGCGGATCCGGTCGAGACAGCACAGACCGTTGAGGTGGCTGTGAGCACCGCGGGGCCGATGTTCATACGCGTCAGTCGCTTGCCCGTGCCCATTGTGCACGACCCCGACTATCACTTCGAGATCGGGAAGGCCGCGCTCCTGCGCGACGGCGGCGACATCACCCTGATCGCCAACGGCGTGCTGGTTTGCCAGGCGCTCGCGGCGGCCGAGATGCTGGCGAAGGAAGGTATTCATGCCCGCGTGCTCAATATGTCCACGGTTCGTCCGTTGGACAACGAGGCGGTACAGGCAGCGGCAACTGAAACAGGCGGCATCCTCACGGCGGAGGAGCATACCGTATTCGGAGGACTGGGCAGTGCCGTGGCAGAAGTGGTTGTCAGCACGCATCCTGTGCCCATGCGCATCTTAGGAGTGCCCGGGGTGTTTGCGCCGACCGGCTCGGCTTCGTGGCTACTGGAGCACTTTGGTCTCACGGCGCAGGGGATCTTCGACGCTGCGCTGGAGTTGGTGAAAAGAAAGGGCTAAAGCAGATGGCGAGCAAGCGTGGGAATATCCTGGCCATCGACCAGGGCACAACCAATACCAAAGTGTTACTCGTCAACCCGAGCGGGAACGTGATTGCGCGGGCTGCCCGTCCGTTAAGGCAGAGCTTCCCTCAACCGACCTGGGTTGAGCAAGATGCTATTGAGGTCTGGCAGAGCGTACGCGAAGCGATGGAGGAGTGCCTGGCGGCAGTCGATGACCCGCGCCCGGCAGCTATTGCTCTCACCAACCAGCGCGAATCGGTGGTGCTGTGGGAGCGCCAGAGCGGACGACCACTGAGTCCCGTCATTGGCTGGCAATGTCGCCGGACAGCCGACTTCTGCTCGCAACTACGAGCCCGAGGGCTGGAGTCTTTTTTGGCAGTGCGCACCGGTCTAGGAGTGGATCCTCTCTTCTCAGCAAGCAAGATGAACTGGATGCTCGATCATATCACAGACTGCCGACGCCGGGCTGAGTTGGGCGAAGTGTGCCTGGGAACAGTAGATAGCTGGGTCCTCTGGAATTTAACAGGCGGACAGGTCCATGCCTGTGATGTCACAAACGCCTCCCGTACTCAGCTGTTCGACATTCACAAGCTCGATTGGGGTGAAGATTTGCTGGCTCTGTTCGACATACCCAGAGCGGCCTTGCCAGAAGTGCGCCCTTCAAGCGCCGACTTCGGCAGCAGCGTCACTCTCGGCCTTCTGCCAGCAGGAGTGCCAATCGTCGCGCTCATCGGCGATTCGCACGCGGCATTGTTTGGGCAGGCGGGCTTTCATCCCGGCTCGGTGAAAGCGACCTACGGCACGGGCTCATCCTTGATGACGCCTACTCCCGCCGCTGTCTTGTCAAAACACGGCCTTTCAACGACCATAGGCTGGGCACTTGATCGGGAGCACGTCACCTACGCGCTGGAAGGCAATATTTCAGTAACCGGTGCAGCAGTGCAGTGGCTGGGTGAGTTTCTTAGCCTGGAGGATCCCACCGAGGAGGTCGCCAAACTGGCAGCGCGTGTCGAAAGCGCCGGGGGCCTCTACCTGGTGCCGGCCTTTGTGGGTCTGGGTGCGCCCTACTGGAACGACGCAGCACGTGGCTTGATCAGTGGGATTACGCGCGGCTCGACAGCCACGCACCTGGCCCGTGCAACGATCGAGGCGATCGCCTACCAAGTGCGCGATGTCTTTGACGTAATGCAGATCGAAGCCGGAGCGGACCTCAAGGTCTTGCTAGCTGATGGAGGAGCCAGCCGCAACACGATGCTGATGCAGTTCCAGGCTGATATCATTGGACGGCCACTCCTGCAGAGTGTATCAGCCGACGTTTCTGCGCTTGGGGCGGTGTATTTGGCCGGTCTGGGGACTGGCCAATGGCAATCCCTCGATGAGATCACACAGCTGCCCAGGCCACAGTCGTTATTTGAGCCACGGATCGCTGCCCAGGATCGGGAAGCACTTTATGCAGGCTGGCAGACCGCTGTTGCCCGTGCGCTTCTCGATAGCACAAGGTTGGCTTCTACTGGTGTCCCACGTGAGAGTAACAAATGAAGATGGCGCACATGCTCTTGACGGTTGAGCACGTCACTGATGCCGTCTGCCATCTTCCTCTACCATCAGGCTCATACCCATGCCGACCATGGTGGTAAATGACCTGAAGGGTGGCTGTTGCCCACTTCGGGGGCTTACTGCCTGTCTGCTATGAGGTGGTATACTCAAGCAGAGATAGAATGCCGCTGGACTGCCGACAGAAGCCGGCGCACAACGGTGAAAGCAAACGAGGAGAGAGCACTATGGAAAGTACCCCCGATACCAAGAGCATTGTCCTGCGGGATGTGATGATGAGTGACCTCCCCATTTTCTTCGACCAGCAACTGGACCCAGAGGCAAATCGGATGGCCGCCTTCACCAGGAAAGACCCAGCGGATAGGGATGCTTTTATGGCACACTGGGCGAAGATTTTGAGGGATGAGACTATCACCATTCAGACTATCCTCTTCGATGGGCAGGTGGCTGGCTCGGTCCTGAGCTATGTCGATGAAGACGGGCAGCGAGAAGTCAGTTACTGGATTGGAAGACCTTACTGGGGGAAGGGTGTTGCTACCAGAGGGCTCTTAGCCTTTCTGGATCACATCAAGGTGCGTCCCCTGTACGCTCGTGTTGCTCAAGACAACTTTGGCTCTCTGCGCGTCTTGGAAAAATGTAGGTTCACGAGAATCGGCGAGGGCAGGGGATTTTCCGAGGCACGCGGCCAGGAGGTGGAAGAATTCCTTCTTCGCTTGGATTAAAGGCGGAAAGCGGCTTTTCCTGCCTTGCTACACTGCATGGAGCACCCGTTTGCGAAGCAGCGGAAAGCCAGCCTGCCCGTAGCCTTGTCTTTTGATAAGTTTCAGCTTGGTTACATGACCCTCGACCACGCCGTTATTGATCCACCAGGTGAGGCCAGCTCTCACTGCCTCCTTATCTTTCTCCACGCCTGTGGCAAAGGCTTGCAGTTCAGGAAGGTTACTTCGGTTGACTTGCATCAGCCAGTCGTCGAGGCGCTCTCCCTGGCGCTCCCGTAACATCTGGGTAAACTGCTGGACCAGATCATAGGCCAGATCGACTTCGGGATGGAACTGGCGAAGCATGAGCAGGGCCTCTTGTTCTTCACCACTCAGTTTTTCAGGTCGACGAAGAAAAAGGAAAACTGCTTGTCGTGCAACCACAGGAGGGCGTGGAAGCGAATCAGGAGCCTGGGGATTCTTCCGTCCTTCTGGAAGCAAGCGAACAAGGTGCTCATACACTGAATGATACGAGTGAGTGTAGCCACCGGCGACCAGTTCTTGATGCAACTGAGCGATATTGTGGCAGCCAGCTTCCCATCGAGCGGCGAGCTCTTTGAGATGGGGATCAAGAGAGGTTTTCGCGGGCGCGGTTGTTGTTCGGGAAACGCGCCACGCTCCAACCAGCGTGAGACGGTGGCATGGCCTATCCCAACCTGGTCAGCAATGGCCGTTTGCGAGAAGCCCTGTTTGCGTAAGGCCACGACTTGCTGGTATCGAGCAAGGCGCTCCTCTCGCTTCGCCTGGCTCAGCTCGGCTTCCTTTGGACTCAATTTCGGTGGCTGTCCAAGTTGCGCAGGAGAGAGAGGGGTGGCTTTTGACTCCCCAGTCAGGCGGGTCCGATGAGCAGCAAGATGACGCGCCAGCAAGCCTTCTAAAGCCTCTCCCAAGTTTTTGATCACATGGAATCTATCGGCACACTGAGTCGCCTGTGGAGCAGCCGCTTTAGCAGCGGCTGCATAGTCTCCTCCACGATCTCGACTCACTGCCATCAGATCCGGAAATTGGCGCATCCAAGAGGCGGAGGTCTGCGCCTTGCGGTCAGGCAGGAGATCGACTACGTGCCTGGTCTCCAGATTGACTAAAATCGTGCCGAACCGACGCCCACGCAGAAAAGCAAAATCGTCTATGCCAAGAAAGAGGATCGATTCGGCGGGGAAATCAGGCAGAGCCATGATGCGGCGCAGGATCGTCTGCCGCGTCGTTCGTATGCCCAAGCGGGCCGCGAGTCTGGCGCCTCCTTTGCCACATGTCGCCAAGCCAATGGAGGTGATCTGCTGACCATAGCGAAGCGTCATCCTGGCGAAAGGCTCGACAAAATCAGGGAGCCGCTCGGCAAAAACCTTCCGTTTACAGTAAGGATTACGACAGGTGAATTTACGAATGGTAAGGCGAAGCTGAACCGGACGACCTGCGCAGGGCACATCGCGTAAGATCCTGCGATAGTGGCAATGGACCGATGATGAGGCTTCAGAGCACAATGGACAACACGAAGTGGAAGTAGTGGCAGCGACCTCTATCACTAAACCATTCTCGGTGATCTGAATCTGCTCAATCTGCATCCCTTCTGGCAATTGGAGGAGAGTCTCTTCCATCACGACCTCACTTTTTTGGCAAAAAAACAATCTGTGAGCAAATCTTCTGAAAGAGACTCTAGCATATTATGTCAATATGCTCTACCAAGCAGACGCTAAGCCCCCGAAGTGGGCAACAGCCACCCTTCAGGTCATTTACCACATGGCTGACGTTGCGAAGCGAGCCCGTATAGCATACACTGAGTGCTGACGAGTATCAGAGGATGCAGCGACGTTTGAGTAAGCTTGACAAGAAGGCACAAGAGCAGTACACTGGAGGCATCAAGAACGTTTGTTCTCCCTAGGAGCACCGCTGGATGGGACAGGCGAGCAGAACCACCAAACTGCTCCTCGACTTGGGCAAGCGCACCCAGGGAGGAGCCAATAGCGAGAAACGAGTCGCCCTCGATGCGACCGAAGCGCTGCTCACCCAAGCACGTGCCTTCTACATCGACTTCTTTCTGGCGTATGCCGACAAGCTGGCCGAGCGGGTCGCCTACTACAGCCAGGAGCACCTGGAGCTGCGCGAACGCCTCATTTCCGCCCATGAACTGCTCAGCTGGGCAGAAGCCTGCACCGTCGCAACAGCAGCCCATCCCCATCCCTGGAGCGGATGGAACTTCAGCGAGCGCTTTCCAGCCATGCCCTTTGCCTACCGGAGGTCGGTGATCAAGGATGCCATCGGCAAGGTACGCTCGTATCTGTCGAATCGTGCGAATTGGGAGAAGAGCGGCAAGAAGAAAGGCAAGCCAGGACATCCATCGGCCACCGATCACCCGACGCTCTACCAAGGGTGCATCGCACTCGATCTGGAGACACTCGATCTCGAGGAGGCGTTTGTGCGCATCCGCGTCTACACTGGAGAGGGGTGGCGATGGATGCATTACCCGGTCTGCTCCAGTCACTACCTCGTGCAGCGATTCAAGGAAGCGGACTGGCAGCGGCAAAGCCCCACCCTGGTCTTGCGAGCCCATGCGGCGGAACTGCACATTCCCCAGGTCAAGAAGATCGAGACCAAGAAGGTGATGGAGCGCAAGCACGATCCCGATTTGGTCACTGTGGGGGTCGATCTGAATGTGAAGAATCTGGCGGTGATCACGGTCAGGCAGAAGGCGGCGATCATCGAGACCGTCTTTGTGACCGACCATGGCCTGGATGCTCACCGCTATCGCCATCTCAAACGCATCGCCAAGAAGCAGTGGCTCTCGGGCAAGCCGGTCACAGGGGAGCGCAGCAACCAGCAACTCTGGCGGCATGTCGATCGTCTCAATGAAGACGCGGCTCACCAGGTGGCGCGCCGCATTGCCGCTATCTGCGCCAGGTATCCAGGGTGCATTCTGCTCTTTGAACGCTTGCGTACGATCAAAGCAGGCCAGGCGAGCAAATCGCGGCGCATGAACCGCAGGCGTGCCAACCAGTTGCGCGGCAAGATCAGAAAGCATGCCAAAGACAAAGCGTACGTCCAACAAGTCGTGACGGTCGAAGTCAACCCACATGGAACATCGCAGTATTGCTCGCGGTGCGGCGCCAAGGGGGGGAGGTTCTCCTATCGAGGCGGCAAGCGTATCGTCGAGAAATGGGGAAAATTGTTTTGCTGTCCCGTGTGTGACTACGAAGCCAATGCTGACTTTAATGCCTCGGTCAATGTGCATCGCTCGTTTTATCGCGAGTGGCATTGGCGGCCGCGCCAAGCCAAGGCACCGCCTCCATCCATGGTGGAAGACGGGACGTGAGCGCATTCCGCCCTCTGCGGCTACAGGCCGCGGGGGAGAAGCCTGTGGAGGGACACCCCGCTGAAACAGGCCAGGCCCGCAGGCGAATGAGCCTGCACGTAAGGTGGTGGGGCTATCGCTGGTCCTGAGAGGGCACGCTCCAACCCGCATGCCTTTGCGGACATGACCTGATCCCATAGCGTCCTGGAATGCGGCAGGAGCACTGGGAAAGCTGGACGGGATCAGGGCGGCGAGAACACTGCTGTCTAGGTTTGTCAGAGAATTTGGGCAGCTGTTGATACCACTGAGACGTAACTTCTTTCTGATGAGAGGTCTTTCATGCAAGGATTTCGCCAACAACAGAACGGGTTACTCTGGGAACGTAACCACGAGACGGTGCAGATCGAGCCCTGGGGACGTGATAGTCTACGCGTGCGCTCAACCATCAGTGCAGGGATTCGCAATGACTTGTTGAGCGTCCTGCTTCCTCCTGCTGAGGCGCACACACAGATCACCATGGGGGCAGAGGGTGCGGCCATCCGCAATGGCGCCATTACTGCCCGCGTCTCCCCAGAGGGGATCATCTGTTTTTCCAACACGGCCGGCGATACTGAGCTGTTGGCAGAGGAGCCGCCAGTCCGTGCCACCCGTCTGCCTCCGCGCTCCTTTAAAGCAGTGCATAGCGAACTCTTTCACCTGGAGGTGCGCTTCCGTGCTTACAATGATGAACGGCTCTACGGGCTCGGACAACACCAGCATGGACGACTGGATCAGAAGGGCTGCACCATCGACCTGATCCAACGCAATACCGAGGTCTCTATTCCCTTCCTGTTCTCCAGCCGGGGCTATGGCTTTCTGTGGCACAACCCGGGGATCGGCCGTGTCGAACTTGGCTACAACACCACGCGGTGGGTGGCCGAAGCGACGCCACAACTCGATTACTGGATCACGGCCGGTACGGCCCCCGCCGAAATAATGAAACACTATGCCGATGCCACGGGTCACGCCCCTGAATTTCCCGCATGGGCAGCCGGCTTCTGGCAGTCGAAACTGCGCTATCGCACCCAGGATGAACTCCTCTCAGTCGCACGCGAATACAAACGGCGGGGCCTGCCGCTGGCGGTGATGGTCATCGACTTTTTCCATTGGACACTGCAAGGGGATTGGCGCTTCGATCCGGAACTCTGGCCGGATCCGGCCGGGATGGTACGCGAATTAGAGGAGATGGGAGTCAAGTTAATGGTCTCGATTTGGCCGACTGTCAATCCCTTGAGCGCAAACTTTCCCATTATGCAGCAACGCGGCCTGCTCATTCGCACCGAACGTGGCCTCCCGGCGCTTATGGTCTTCAATGATAACCTCCCTGAAGGTCCGGTCTACCTGCACTATTATGATTCGACCAATCCTGAGGCACGCCAGTTTATGTGGGAGCAGGTTCGCGAGCATTATTACCGCTATGGCATCACGGTCTGGTGGCTGGATGCGTGCGAACCGGAGATGTTCCCCATGGACCCGGATAACTTACGCTTCCATCTAGGGAACGGGTTGGCCGTTGCTAATGCGTATCCTCTACTCCATGAGCGTGGCTTCTACGAGGGCATGCGCGAGGCTGGTGAGAGCGCTATCCTCAATTTGTGCCGTTCTGCCTGGGCAGGGAGCCAGCGCTATGGTGCGGCGGTCTGGTCAGGCGATATCACCAGTACATTTGAGGCGTTGCGAGCACAGGTCCGTGCCGGATTGAACATGGGCCTGAGCGGCATTCCCTGGTGGACCACCGATATCGGAGGTTTCTACGGCGGCGACCCCGAGTCGGCGGCTTTTCGCGAACTCCTCATCCGCTGGTTCCAGTACAGCACCTTCTGTCCCCTGTTGCGACTGCACGGCAATCGCCTTGTGGCATCAGAGGACTCAACCATGGTAAGTGGTGGCGGGCCAAACGAGGCCTGGTCCTTCGGCGAGGAAGCCTACGCGATCATCACAGACCTCCTCTTCCTGCGTGAGCGATTGCGCCCATACATCCTGGAGCAAATGCACCTGGCCCATGAGAATGGGATTCCGCCGATGCGCCCGCTGTTCTTCGATTTTCCGAGGGATGAGGCGTGTGCGAACATTGATGATGAGTTTCTCTTCGGTCCAGACCTGCTGGTGGCCCCGGTCTTGACGGAGGGAGCACGCGGTCGTGCGGTCTACCTGCCCGTGGGAACAAGCTGGAGCGATGCCTGGAGCGGGCAGACCTTTGAGGGCGGTCAGCACCTCGTAGCTGAGGCACCATTGGAGCGCATTCCACTCTACCTGCGTGCCAACGCACGCTTGCCCATCCGTGAGGCACAAAACTTATAGCTTTGCCGTAATTTGCATCCCGGTCCTGAACACTCCCGTGAAGGAAATGACTTTCCGGGGACCTGTGTCCAGCCACGTCAGCTCCGTGGCAGCAGCAAGGCGAGACGTAAAGGTGTAGGTAGAAGACCTGCGGTATCTCGCCCCGGTCACGGGTGAGCAGACCGAGCGCGGCGGTGAGCCCACCGCCTGCGCTGGCCCCACCGATGGCAATCTGCTCGTGGTATACAGCCATTTCAGGGCGTCGTAGCAGTCCTCGACAGGGCCGGGATGCGGGGTCTCAGGAGCCAGGCGGTAATCGACGGAAACGGCAGCGCAGCCAACTGTCGAAACGATCGTTTTGACCTGGGCATCTTCACCTTCGGGGCTACCGGAAATATACCCCCCCGTGAATCCAAAGCAGGGCCGGCATCGGGGTTGGAACGTTTCTAGGAACATAGACCAGCACCCGCACGTCAGGCCCTTGTGGGCCTGGGAGCGAGCCTTCAGTCACCGTAATCGTCAGGAATGCGGGTACGAGCGACTGCTGCAGCCTGGCCGTTTCCTTCTGAAAGGCCCGTAGCTGGGGAATATTTTCCATCGTCGCGCTGAAACTGGGTAGCAGACTGAGCACTTGGTCGAGCATTGGAACAGGTTCTGGATCAACGATCTGTTTGCTCCTCACGAGAACCCCCTTATTTAAAAACGACATTCATTCGCTACCCGACACTGGAGTTAGTATCCTGGTACGGATAGGACCAGCGATGCGTTCCAGAGCCAACCTCAATCGGTGTCGCCTTGCCTCCCGGGAGGGTCACACTAGCTGTCGCGTTAGCTGGAACTACGACCACAACTTCGATCTGCCCTTCCTTGATTGCCCACGAGGACTCGGCTATCCCGTATGGTGTCATGTGTCGTGCGCGAGCGTATGTGAGGCCACCGCCCGGCTGTGGCCGCACGTCGAGGTGGCGATACCCTGGGGCGGCAGGTGCAAGACCGCCCACGGCGCGGTGCAGCCAATCGGCGATGGCCCCCAGGGCATAGTGGTTGAACGAGGTCATCTGGTCCGGGTTGACCGAACCATCCGGGCGCAGGCTATCCCAGCGTTCCCAGATGGTGGTGGCCCCCATCGTCACAGGGTAGAGCCACGAGGGGCATTCGCGCTGCGTGAGCAGGTGGTAGGCGAGGTCAAGCTCCCCGACGCTGCACAGGGCATCACAGATCAGCGGCGTCCCCACGAAACCCGTGCTAATGTGATATCCACTCTCGCGCACGAGGGCAGTCAGCCGTTCGCCCGCGTGCCGACGCTGCTGGATACCAGGGAGTAAGGCAAACTGCAAGGCCAGTGCGTAGGCCGTCTCGGAGTCGCTGATCACGCGCCCGGGAGGCGTGACGTACTCGGCGTTGAAGGCATCACGGACTTCTGCCGCCAGCCGCAGGTAGCGCGCTTCATCCTCGGCCCGACCCAGCATGCAGGCAGCCTGTCCAAGCAACTCGGCTGAGCGCGCGAAGTAGGCGGTAGCCACTATGTGCGGGTCAGTGCGGCCAGCCCAGGGCTTGTCCGGGGGAGCGCTCGGATCGAGCCAGTCACCGAACTGGAAGCCCTTGTCCCACAAGTGCCCCTCGCCTGCGCAAGTAGTAACCAGGTCGACCCAGGCACGCATGCTCTCGAACTGTGCGGCCAACACGCCCACGTCACCGTAGCGCTGGTAGAGCACCCACGGCACGATCACCGCGGCATCGCCCCAGGCGGCGGCTGGATGGACGGGCATGGACTGCGGGAGCATGGGCTGGATGTTGGGAACAAAGAAAGGGACGATGCCCCCCGCCGCGTCCTGCTCGGCGGCCAGGTCCGCCAACCACGAGGTGAGGAAGCCGGCACAGTCGTAGAGGAAGCATGCCGTTGGCGCGAACACCTGGATATCACCCGTCCAACCCAGGCGCTCGTCACGCTGCGGGCAATCGGTCGGGATGCTGAGGAAGTTGCCGCGCATGCTCCACACCACATTTTCGTGCAAGCGGTTGACGAGCGGGTCTGAGCACTCGAACCAGCCGGTGCGCTCCATATCAGAATGGCACACGACGGCCTGAAGATCATCAGCCTGCACGTCGCCGGGCCAGCCTTCCACCTCGGCATAGCGGAAGCCGTGGAAGGTGAAGCGGGGTTCCCAGGTCTCCACCCCATCACCCCGCAGCGTGTAGCGGTCGGTGGCCTGCGCCGTTCGCAGCGGTCGCGTATACAGCTCTCCGTGCTCAAGCACCTCGGCATGACGCAGGGTGATGGTCTGCCCGGCCTCTCCACGAACGGTCAGACGGAGTCGACCAACCAGGTTCTGGCCGAAGTCAACAATGGCGCGACCCGAGGGGGAGGTGGAGATAGCGACTGGCGCGACAAGCTCAATGCGTCGCACGGGAGGACCCGGGGGAGCGACGAGCGTCGCCAGATTTCTGTCAAGCCGCCGCACGCCGACCCAGTCGCGGTCATCGTATCCCGGTGCCGACCAGCCAGGTTGCTCCAGGCGAGCATCATAGGTCTCACCGTCGTAGATGCCGCTGGCCAGGATGGGCCCCCGTGCGGCACGCCAGGTTTCGTCAGTGACGATTCGCCCGGTTGTGCCGTCGGCGTAGTCGATCTCAAGCTGTGCCAGCAGGGCCAACCGGTCCCCGTAGAGATTGCGTCCTCCCCCATTGAAGCCGAGCCGTCCGCGATACCAACCGTCAGCCAGCATGGCCCCGATGGCGTTGTGACCTTCATGCAGCAAGCCTGTCACGTCGAACGTCTCGTACAGCAAACGGTCGTGGTAACTGGTCCATCCTGGATCCAGAACGTGGTCACCGACCGTGACACCGTTGAGCTGCGCCTCGTAGACGCCGAGGGCTGTCACGTACAGCCGCGCCTTCGTCATACCCTGATGAACATCGAACTCGCGGCGCAACAATGGGCCCGGTTGCGGCCGGGTGGTGTCCTCTTCCCAGTCGGGCGTCACGAACTGTGCGGCCCAGTCCTCAGCATGGAGCAGCCCCGCCTCAACGGGAGAGAGTACGCTCCATGCCGACGGTTGCCCATCGACCCCCCACACCCGCACGCGCAGCATGAGGCGCTCGTGAGACAAGAGCGGCGCGAACGGCCAGGGGACAAGCACCGACTGGTCAGACTCGACCCGGCCTGTCCGGCTGCGCAGTCCTCCCTCCGGCCCATAGGCCTCAATCTCGTAGCCGGCTTGACGCCATCCGGCGAGGGAGGTCGCGACCATCCAGGATAATCGCGGTAGGGCCTCGCCTATCCCAAGTGCGTTGCGGTGGTGCTCGAAGCGGACATGGGTGATGGTGACGCCAGTCGCACCATCCACACCACCACCGGGCGTCGGCCCTGGTTGTATCATTCCCTGTTGTGTCATCGTCTCTCCTTTTCCAGGTCATTCGCAATCTCCGCTGAAAATGACGCGCCTTGCGGGCCACGGAACTCCCCTACACCATCTGGATCGATGATAGGCAAGAGATGCTCCTGGAGTGTCTTTTCTTCAGGCCGCTGCCCGTTATAAAACCAGTTTGCCAGTTGCTCACCGATAGCGCGTTTATCAACCACGTCGGCATGAACAATAGTTTGCAGGAGTTGTGCCATCTCACGTTTCATGCGCTCATAGGAACGCTGTATCCGTTTATAGTGATAGTCCGCCCACGTCTGCATCGCGCGCTTGATTTGTTCCAGCTCGATATCAGCGGGATCTCCCCAATAGAGCCATTTAGAAACCGGGAGGACGCATAGATCCACCACCAACGCTTTCTCGCGTTGTTCCAGGGTGAGTGCTTCGCGCAGTAGTTCGCGCTGCGGCAGTGACCAGCGCGCCCTGACACTTTTCTTTTTCCCTCGCCCTTGAATTTCACGTAAACCTACGATCCCTCGTTTGACCAGATAGTCAATGTGATCACCCTCAACCTACAATTTGAGCGAACGGAGATAGGCAGAAACCTCTTCTGTTGTAAACAAAATTTCCGCTTTGCGTGGAAACATCGGCATAAAAAAAGGAATGTTATACGCTCGCGCCTTTGCCATCGATCTACCTCTTTCCTTTCCTCAAGGGAATGGTATTATTTTACTTCATCCAGTGCTAAATGTCTCCCTTGAGCCACTGGGTCACAGGGCTTTCCAATTCTAATAAACAGAACACCGTCCAGTCAGTACGAGAGCGAAAGCTTGCTCAGGATGAGCATCGAAGTAACGAGTCTGCCGTGCGACGTTAGGAACTCCAAGCCGATCCATCAAGCTTAAGACGGTGCTGTTGAGAAGAGCAAGCAGGCTTGGAACAGGTGAAGTCGCGTGTTTGGCAAGCATCTTCCCCTCAGGTCACGTCGCGCCTCCAGTGGAGTCGATTTTCAATCCGCCAGTGGTTGCGCACCAGTCCCAACATGCGTGACGGGGAGGCTTTGCGCAAGGAGAGACTACTGAGGCCATACACGACTTCGTGATGGAGGTCTCCAGTTTTCAGCGTACGGACTGTGCGCTCCAGGCGAAACACTTGCTCAATGCCCTCCCAGTCCTTGCCCAACCACTCGTTGAGATCAGGGCTACAGATGATCTGGCGGTGTTCCAGTCGTCCATGCCCTTTGTCCCAGGTTTCTGCCTCTTGCCATCGTCGACGATCAGGAGTGCGGTCTTCAAATACATCAGCGATGTCTCCTTGAGCGTCGCTTGGTTGTCTTTGGCAAGCAGCACATACTCACCTTCAAGCCGATGAACCTGTGCACACAAGGCTCGTTGCGTATGCATCGCGTCCAAGCTCAAGATGCGTCCTTTCACCACCGCAGGGCATAA
>Ga0207684_10002125_pt1 | contig 20322 bp, 19 predicted proteins | sample KBSK5501metaG_FD_184342 | JGI IMG/M metagenome (GOLD analysis project Ga0207684, IMG submission 184342) | Corn, switchgrass and miscanthus rhizosphere microbial communities from Kellogg Biological Station, Michigan, USA - KBS K5-50-1 metaG... | ecosystem: Host-associated > Plants > Roots >...
GCTGCCGCCGAACCCGCCCGCCATCCTGGCCCGCAAGCAGATGGCCGACTTCCTCAACCACCTCCGCCGCCATTTCGACTGGATCCTGGTCGACGCGCCGCCGGTGGCGTCGGTGACCGACGCGCTGCTGCTCGCCCGCCACGCGGACATCGTCGTCTACGTGGTGGAGCACAACAACGTGGACAAGAAGGTCATCAAGCGCAGCGTGGGCGCGCTGCGCAAGGTGACGCCGAACCTGCTGGGGGCGGTGCTGAACGCGGTCGACATCAAGGCGAAGGGCTACTATTACTACTACTATCCACACACGCCCGGCACCGAGAGCCGTCCCCCCAAGCCGCGCCCCAAGCCCGTCGCGGCCGTGAAGAAGTAGATCGGGAGCTTGCTTACGGTGTGGGCGAGGGTAGCACGGGGCTGCCCGGGGGCTGGGGCGGAATCGCCGGCGGCGGCGCGGGGGGTGGCGGGGTCGGCCGCGGCCCCCGCCCCGGCGAGGGCTCGGGAAGCGGAGCGGTCGGCAGCGTCGTCACCGGGGGCGTGATCACGGGGGGCGCGGACGGCGTCGCGGGCCCGTTGATCGGAAGGATCGTTCCTCCCGGTCCGGTGCCCGTGAAGCCGGGGCCGGCACCGGGCCCGGCCACCGGGGCCACCTCGGCCAGCGCCCGCTCGAGGACGGGCGCGACGACGTCGCCGCAAGCGCCCACCATGTCCATCCGGCGCTGCTGGACGAAGTGCATCGCGTCGACGGCCCGGGCGCGGCTGATGGGGCCCGCGGGGCCCACGTCGAAGCCGAGCCGCCGCAGCGTGGCCACGTAATCGGCGGGGCTGTCCTTCTTGAGCTCGGCCCGCAGGCGCTGGACGGACGCGCCCGGGCCCAGCGTGACGTTGAAGAAGTGCCGGCCCGCGCCGAACGTCGCGGTCATGAGCGGGTGCCATGCGGGAGCGGCGGAAGCCGATCCCGGCACCGCGGTCTCTCCGCACCAGACGGCCTTGCGGCAGGCATCGGCTTTCCAGCTCTGTCCGCCGCCCGCCTCGCCGAACGTGGAGATGGTGTAGAGGCCTCCATCGGGCAGCTCGAGAAAGACGGTGGCCTGCAGGCCGCGGGGACCGGCCTTGAGCCCCAGGCCGTCGCGTCCGGCCGCGCCCAGGCTCGCCAGGGCCGCGGCGGCGCCTCCCGTCGTCCTCATCGCCGAGGCGGCGACCTCGATCGGGCTCGCGGCCGGCGGCAGCTCCGACTCCTGGTCGAGCGCCTTCACCACGGTCACGGCGACGTCGTCGGCTTGCGTGACCGCCCGCGAGCGCCAGCCCCCCTGCGGCTCGATCGCCTCCGTGCAGGGCGGCGCCACCTCCACGTCGTCCAGCGACGTACCGGCGGGCAACAGGATCGAAGCCGTGTAGGCGCCAGGGTCGAGGTGCGCGGGTCCGCCCTCGACCCAGCCCGTGAGCGAGGACGGCACGAGCGTGAACGTCGCGGCCGCGCCGTTGCGGCCGAGCGGCGTGATCTCGGCGGAGGCGGGCGCCGCCGGGTTGCCCGCCATGCGGGCGCGGAGACGGTAGTCGCCACCCCTCACCACCGCCAGCGGATAGGCCACCTCGCCCGCGGCGGAGGTGGCGACGACCCGGCGCGCCCCGCCCGTGCCCACGAGGTCGACGCCCTCGCCGCGGAGATAGGCATCGGCGCGGAAGGCCAGGCTGTTCTTCCAGGAAAGGACCGAGAAGAGCCGCGCGTCGGGCGAGGCGGGAGTGACCGCGCGCTCCATGTCCAGGGCGCGCAGGAGCATCCGCGCCCACTCGCCGTGCTCGACCGACGAGGAGCGGGGGTCTCCGTAGAGCGGGACCATCACCGCCACGACCGTCACGACCGCTGCCAGGCCCAGGGCCTTCAGCCACTTCGACATTGACGTCCTCCGTCGCTGTCCACGGTAGCCGCCCGGGGGGGTCCTGTCAAAGACCGGTGTGCGCGGCGACACACGGCGTTGCCAACGCGGCGAGGAGCGTGCGATCCTCTTGCTGGTGAGCCCCCCGGGCGTTCCCCGCTTGCGCCGGCCTTCGACCTGACTGAAGAAGATCGACCGCCTCGGGTGGGCGGCGGGCCTCAGCTTCGAGGCCTATGGCGCGCGCATCGGCGTCCGGGTCAGCGACCCTTCGGTCCTCGACGACGTCGCGGCGCGGCTTCCGACGGGATGGCGACGGCGGCGCAGCCCCCGCGTCGATCACCTGCTCTCCTACGTCGTCGGCGACGAGGGCGGACGCGTGCGCCGGCTGCATCTTCTTTATGCGGACGCTCGCCGTCTCGTCCGCACCGCCGAGCGGCACGAGGCGCTCGCGGTGCTGGAGAGCCACCTCACGCAGGCGGTGGCGGAGATGGCTCCGCGGCGGCTCTTCGTGCACGCCGGCGTCGTCGGCTGGAATGGCCAGGCGATCCTCGTGCCCGGGGCGAGCCACGCCGGGAAGTCCACGCTCGTCGCCGCGCTGCTCGCGGCCGGCGCCACCTACTACTCCGACGAGTACGCCGTCCTCGACCCGCAGGGCCGGGTGCACCCCTTCCCGCGCCCGCTCCAGCTCCGCGACGCCCGCGAGACCGCGACGAGCGTGGAGCCGGAGCAGCTCGGGGGCCGGCGCGGGGTCGGCCCGCTGCCGGTCGGGCTGGTGGCGGTCGCCCGGTACGACGAGGGCGCGCGATGGCGGCCGGCGCGCCTGAGCCCGGGCCACGCGCTGCTCGAGTTGCTCTCCAACACCATCGTCGCCCGGAGCCATCCCGCGTCGGCGATGGCGATGCTGAGGAGGGTCGTCACCCGCGCCGCGTCGTTCAAGGGGCGGCGGGGCGAGGCGGGGGAGACGGCCGCGTGGTTGCTCGAAGCGGTGGGCTGAAAGGCTTGGACCGGAGGAAGCGCATGAGCAGGCCAGTGAAGGATGGGACCGGGCGGCCCCGGCAGAGGCGAGACGGGCTCGTCGTGCAGCCGCTCCCGGAAGAGACGCTCGTCTACGACCTCGAGCGCCACAAGGCCCATTGCCTCGAGGCGGTGGCGGCCGCGGTGTGGGAGGCCTGCGACGGCCGGCGCTCCGTCGAGGAGATCGCCGCGCGGGCCGCGAAACGGGTCGGCCGGCGCGTGCCGGAAGAAGCGGTGTGGCTGGCGCTGCGGCGGCTCGGGCGGGCGCGTCTGCTCGAGGCCCCGGTCGCGGTGCCGGCCCCGCGCGGCGGGACCTCGCGCCGGGAGTGGATGAAGACGGCGGCCATGCTCGGCGGCCTCTCGGTGCTGTCGATTTCTGCGCCCACCGCGGCGCAGGCGGCGACATGCATCGCCGTAACGGCCTGCGAAGCGCTCCAGAACCGGCTCTGCCCCGGAGCGCCCTGTTGTACGACGGGTCCCAACCCGGCTCCGCCGGGCACGGTCTGCAAGAAGGTCGGAAACCAGAACAACTGCAGCTGCGCCCCCTAGCGCCGAGGCCGCGGTGGGTCCGGGCCATGAGGCGTGGGGACGGCGAGTGGCGCGCGTGCTGCGCGGCGCGTGGCGCGCTCGGCCCGATCACCAGGGCCTGGACGCCGCCGACCTGTTCGAGGCGTCGCCCCTGCTCCTGCGCGGCGGAAGCGCGGGCTTGGCGTGGTGGCGCGCGCAGGCGTCGAGTGTCCCTTCCCCCGTGCTGAAGCCCCTCCACGACGGCTTCGCGATCCACGCGCTGCACGCGGCCGTCCTCGAGGCGAAGATCCCCGCCGCCTTCGTCCGGCTGCGGGCGCGCGGCATCGAGCCACTGCTGGGCAAGGGATGGGCGGTGGCGCGGCTCTACCCGCGCCCGGGGCTCCGGCCCTACGGCGACATCGACGTCTACGTGCGGCCGGAGGAGGGGCCGGCGGCCCGCACGGCGCTGGATCCGCCCGGCGGGGAGGCGCTGCCCGTGGACCTCCACGGCGGGGCGGCCGAGCTCGACGACCGGCGGCTCGAGGACGTCATCGCCCGATCGCGGCGGGTGCGGCTCGGGGATGCCGACGTGCGCGTCTTCGGCCCCGAGGACCACCTGCGCCTCCTCGCCCTGCACCTGATGCGCCACGGGGCCTGGCGCCCCGTCTGGCTCTGCGACCTGGCCCTCATCCTCGAGACCCTTCCCCCCGATTTCGACTGGGCCTGCTTCATGAGCGGCGCCGGCGCCCGCACGGACGCCGCCGTCTGTGCGCTGCGACTCGCCCACGAGATCCTCGGCGCGAGCCTCGAGCGCGTCCCCGCACGGATACGGCGGCGGCCGCTGCCCCGCTGGCTCGTCCCCACGGTCCTGAGGCAATGGGGAGACGGACGCTTCGAGCCCCACGGCACGCGCACGCCCTTGGCGGTGGAGCTGGGCCGCCCGCGCGGCTTGCTCCGGGCGTTGCGGGCGCGGTGGCCGAACGCCATCGAGGCCACGGTCGGCCGGCGCGCGCGCTTCGACGGCTTCCCGCGGCTGCCCTTCCAGATCGGGGAATGCTTCGCCCGCACGCTTCGATTCGCGCGCTCGCGGAGCGCCCTCGCCGCGCCGCCGGAGCGTTGACAGCCCCGGTGGGCGAGGGCTAGTCTGGCCCTGCTGTGAAGAGCACCGTCGGGCGCGAGGAGAAGGAGGTCTTCGGCGCCTACCTCTCCAAGAACCACCTCAAGCGGAGCGAGCAGCGCGAGGTGATCCTGGATACGTTCCTCCGCTCCGACCGCCACCTCTCCGTGGACGACCTCCTGCAGATGGTGCAGAAGCGGCGCCCCGACATCGGCCGGACCACCGTGTACCGCACGCTGAAGCTCCTGCAGTCGGCCGGGCTGGCCCAGGAGCTGGCCCTCGACGGCCAGAGCAAGTTCGAGCGCGACTACAAGCGCGAGCACCACGACCACTTCATCTGCAAGTCCTGCGGGGCCATCTTCGAGTTCACCTCGCCCGACATCGAGCGCCTGCAGGACGAGATCGCGGCCGACATCGGCTTCGCGATCGAGGGCCACCGCCACCAGATCTACGGCTCCTGCCGCAGCTGCACCGCCCGCGCGTCGCGGGCCGAAGCGCGCCGCTCGCCCTGAAGCTCCAGCGCGTCGAGGTCCGACACCTGAGCCTCCCGCTGCGGCGGCCGTTCGAGACGTCCTTCGGAACGACGACCCACAAGGAGTTCCTCCTCGTCAGCGTCTCCGCGGGCGGGGTGACCGGCCACGGCGAGTGCGTGGCCGACTCCGATCCGTACTACCTGCCCGAGACCAGCCAGACCGTCCTCCACGTGCTGCGGGACTTCCTCGTCCCCCTCGCGTTCGGCCTCGAGATCGCCCATCCGCGCGCGCTGCTGGCCGCGTTCGCCCGCGTCCGTGGCCACGAGATGGCCAAGGCGGCCCTCGAGATGGCGGTGTGGGAGCTGCACGCCCGGCGCGAAGGCGTTCCTCTCTACCGGGCGCTGGGCGGCCGGGGAGGGACGATCACGACGGGCGTGTCGATCGGACTCCAGCCCACCACCGGCGCCCTCCTGGAGCGGGTCGTGGAGGAAGCGGCCGCCGGCTACCGGCGGGTGAAGATCAAGATCAAGCCCGGCCACGACCGCGAGCTGGTCGAGGCGGTTCGCTCACGCTTCCCCGATCTGCCGCTGATGGTGGACGCGAACAGCGCGTACCGCCTCGCCGACGCGGATCTGTTCGTCGAGATGGACCGCCACTCGCTGACGATGATCGAGCAGCCCCTGGCGTGGGACGACATGGTGGACCACGCGGCGCTGCAGCGGCGGATCCGGACCCCGGTCTGCCTCGACGAGTCGATCCACTCCGGCGAGGATGCGCGCCGCGCCCTCGCGCTCGGCGCGTGCCGCGTGATCAACATCAAGGCGGGCCGCGTGGGAGGGTTCGCGGGAAGCCTGGCCGTCCACGACGTGTGCCGCGCCTCGTCGGTGCCGGTCTGGTGCGGCGGGATGCTGGAGTCGGGGATCGGCCGGCTCGCCAACGTGCATCTGCAGACGCTGCCCGGCTTCACGCTTCCCGGCGACACCTCGGCCAGCGCGCGTTACTTCGAAGAGGACCTCGTGGAGCCGCCGGTGGTGGTCTCGCCGTCGGGGACGATCGACGTGCCCGAAGGGCCGGGCATCGGCCACGAGATCGTGTGGCCGCGGGTCGAGAAGGCCACCACGTTCCGCGAGGAGTGGAAGCCCTAGCCGAGAACCTCCTTCGAGACCTCGAGCAGGAACTGGGTGCCGATCAGCAGCGCGTCCTCGTCGAAGTCGAAGCGGGGGCTGTGGTGCGGCTGGTCGAGGCCGCGCTCGGGGTTGGCGGAGCCCACGAAGACGAAACACCCGGGCGCGCGCTCGAAGTAGACGGCCATGTCCTCGCCGCCCATCGTGGGCTCCGGCTCCACGACGTTCTCCTCGCCCACCACCCGCGCCGCCGCCCGCCGGGCCCGCTCCGCCACCGCGGCGTCGTTCACGACCGGCGGGTTGCCGGGCCGCACCTCGACCTCGGCCCGACAGCCCAGCGCCTCGGCGATGCCGGAAGCGATGCGCGTCACGCGCTCCGGCATCGACCGCCGCAGCGCCCCGTCGAAGGTGCGGATGGTGCCCGTCAGCGTGACCTCCTCGGGGATGACGTTGAAGGCCTGGCCGCCGTGCACGGAGCCGAGCGTCACCACCGCGGCCTGGGTCGGGGGGACTTCGCGGGAGACGATCGTCTGCAGCGCGGTGATCACGTGGGCGGCGGCCACCACCGGGTCGGCCGAGCGGTGCGGCTTGCCGCCGTGGCCGCCGCGGCCGCGCACGACGATGCGCAGGCGGTCGACGGCGGCCATGAGCGGCCCCGCCTTCACGCCGAGCGTGCCCACGCGCAGCTCGTTCCAGAGATGGACGCCGACCGTCGCCCTCACCCCTTCCATCACTCCCGCGGCGACCATCGCCTGCGCGCCCCCTTCTCCCTCCTCCGCGGGCTGGAACAGCACCCGCACGCTGCCGGGCGCGCCGCGGCCGGCGGCGAGGCGCGCCGCGGCCGCCCCCATCGCCACGTGGCCGTCGTGGCCGCAGGCGTGCATCGCCCCCGGGACCACGGAGGCGTGAGGGGAGCGGGAGTCCTCCTGTATCGGCAGCGCGTCCATGTCCACGCGCAGGAGCAGCGTCGGTCCCGCGTCGCCCTTCGCCTCCGCCAGGACTCCCGTGCCGCCGAGCCCGGTCCTCAGCTCGAGCCGGCTCCCCTCCAGGAAGCGCGCGATCTGCTCGGCCGTCCGCCGCTCGTTCCAGGCCAGCTCGGGATGGCGGTGGAGATCGCGCCGAAGCGCGAGGATCTCGTCGCGCAGCGCCAGGACTTCGGGCGAGAGGCGGGGCATGCCAGAATTCTAACTGCGTGAAGGATCTGCTCAAGCTCGTCGCGTTGGTGGGCGCCATCCTGGCCGCCTCGTTCGCGTTCGTCGCCCTGCAGCAGAAGAAGGGCTACGGGCTCACCGAGGGCACCCCGGCGCCCCCGCTGCGGCTGCCCGCGCTCCAGGGTGGGGAAATCGCTCTCGACTCGTACCGTGGCCGCGTGGTGCTCGTGAACTTCTGGGCCACGTGGTGCCCGCCGTGCGTCGAGGAGATGCCCTCGCTCGAGGGGCTGCACCGCGCTCTCGGGCGTGAAGGCCTGGTCGTCCTCGGCGTCTCCATCGACGAGGACGGGGCCGCGCTCGAGGCGTTCGTGCGCCGCGCCGGCGTCACCTTCCCCATCCTCCGCGACCCCGGCGGCCGCGGGCCGACCGCGGCCTGGCGCACCACCGGCTATCCGGAGACCTTCGTCCTGGACGGCAAGGGGAAGATCGTGCGCAAGATCGTGGGGCCGGCGCGTTGGGACACGCCGGAGGCCATCAACTGGTTCCGCGGGGTGCTCAAGCCCGGCGCGCCGTCCTGAGGATCCGCGTGACCTCTCCGACCAGGTAGAGGCTGCCCGCCACCACCACCTGGCCGCCGGCCGGAGCGAGCCGCCGGGCGAGGGCGAGGGCGCGGCGGGGATTGCCTTCCATTTTCGCCCGGCGGCCCGCCTCCCCCGCCCGCCGCGCGATGTCTTCCGGCGCGGCGGCGCGGTCGGTGGGAGCCCGGGTCAGGACCACCGCCTGCGCCAGGGGAAAGAGGATGCGGGTCATGACCTCCACGTCCTTGTCGGCCATCACGCCGAAGACCAGCACGAACGGAGGGGCGTCGCGGAGATACGCGGCGAGCGCCCGCGCGGCCGCCGGGTTGTGGGCGCCGTCGAGGAGCAGCGGCGGGGCGCCCTCGAGGACGACACGCTCGAGCCGCCCCGGCCATCGCGTCGCGGCCAGCGCGGCGGCGGCGGCGCCCAGGTTCACGGCCACGCCCGCGGCCCGCGCTTCCTCCAGCAGGCGCAGGGCCACGAGGGCGTTGTCGCGCTGGTGAGCGCCGGGGAGCGTGCGGACGCCGTGGTACGCGAAGCGCGGAGTACGGATCTCGAGCCCGTCGCTCGTCTCCTTCACCGCGACGCCGTCACGGGCGCTCACGAGGCGGGCGCCCCCCCCGGCGGCCTCCCTTTCGACGGCGGCGCGGGCCTCGGGGGGCAGCGGGCCGAGCACGGTGACGCGTCCCGCCCGCAGCACGCCGGCCTTCTCGTGGGCGATGGCGGCGAGCGTCGATCCCAGGTAGGCCTCGTGGTCCTTCTCGACGCTGACGATGGCGCCGGCGAGCGGCTCGGCGACGTTGGTCGCGTCGAGGCGGCCACCCATGCCGACCTCCAGCACGGCCACGTCCACGCGCGACCGGCGGAAGTGGTCGAGGGCGGCGGCGGTGAGCACCTCGAAGTACGTGGGGTGGGCGGGGATCGTGCGCGCCCGGACCAGCCGCGCGGCCGCGCGGCGGACGCGCTCCACGGCGGCCTCGAACGCGGCGGGTCCCACGTCACGCCCTCCCACCGCGATGCGCTCGTTGACGCGCACGAGGTGGGGAGAGGTGTAGCGCCCGACGGCGAGGCCGGACGCGCGCAGCGCGGCATCGGCGTAGGCCACGACCGAGCCCTTTCCGTTGGTGCCCGCGACGAGCAACGACGCGAAGGTCCGCTCGGGATGATGCAATTCTTCGCAGAGCGCGCGCATCGTTTCGAGTCCGAACTTGATGCCGAAGCGCACGCGGCTCGACAGGTACGCGTCGGCACGGGAGCGGCGGGGGGCGGTCCGGGTCGGCATCGCGGTGGAGGGCGAGCGATATTACAATAGGCGCGCCCTATGTCCGAGTGCCGTATCCTGGTGGTCGACGACCTGGCGGAGAACCGGGAGATCCTCGTCGACCTGCTCGGGGCGGAAGGCTACATCCTCGACACCGCCAAGGACGGCGCGGAGGCGGTCGAGAAGGCGCTGACCTCCCCGCCCGACCTCATCCTCATGGACGTCTCGATGCCGCGCCTCACCGGCTTCGAGGCCTGCCGCCGCCTCAAGGCCGACGAGCGCACGCACCTCGTGCCCATCGTGCTCGTCACCGGGCTCGTGGCGCGCGAGGACCGCATCCAGGGGATCGCCGCGGGCTGCGACGACTTCCTCACCAAGCCCGTCGACTCCGAGCAGCTCATCGCGCGCACCCGCAACCTGCTCCGCACCAAGTCGCTCGTCGACGAGCTGGAGCAGGCGGAGAACGTCCTCGTCAGCCTCGCCAACGCCCTCGACGCCAAGGACAACTACACGCGGGGCCATTCCGAGCGGGTCGCCCGATACTCGGAGGCGCTGGGAGCGGCCGTGGGGCTGGGACGCATCGAGCGCCGGAACCTGCGCCGCGCGGGGCTGCTGCACGACATCGGCAAGATCGGCACGAACCTCGAGTACCTCCACAAGCCGGGACCGCTGACCACCGAAGAGTACGCCGAGGTCAAGAAGCACCCCGTCGTCGGCTACGAGATCTGCCGGCCGCTGCGGACGATGGCCCCGCTGCTCGACCTCATCCGCGGCCATCACGAGCGGCTCGACGGGCGCGGCTATCCCGACGCCTTGCGCGGAGACGCGGTGCCGGTGCCGCTGCGGTGCCTCACGATCGCGGACGTGTACGACGCGATCACCTCCGACCGCTCCTATCGCAAGGCGCTTCCCCGCGACCGGGCCTTCAAGATCATGAGCGAGGAAGCGAGCACCGGCATGTGGGACGCCCGCCTGGTCGACCTGTTTTTCGAGAAGGTCCAGCACCTCGATTAGGCCATTTCCCGGGACGTCGCGCGTGCCCCCCATCGCGTGCCGGCGGCCTACTGACAAAAGCTGCGAGCGGAGCGCGATTCACTCAAGCATCCCCCAGCTCAATGTGGAAATGTGGGGAAAAGTGTGGAATACTCCTAGCTCACTGTGTTCAAAGGTACTTATCACTACCGCCTCGATGCGAAGGGACGCCTGCCCGTGCCCGCGCCCTTCCGGCGCCTCCTCGCTACGGTCGGCGCTCGCGCCTTAGTGGTCACGCTCCTCGACGAGTGCCTGGCCGCCTACCCGCCCGCCGAATGGGAGCGGCTCGAGGCGCAGGTGATCGCCCTGCCCGCGTTCAGCAAGCCCGTCAAGGGCCTCGCACGCCTGCTGGCCAGCCGTGCCGTCGACTGCGAGCTGGACGTGCAGGGACGCATCCTGCTGCCTCCCGCCCTGAGGAAGGCGGGCGCGCTCGGCCGGGAGGCGACGGTCGTCGGCGTGCTGAACCGGTTCGAGGTGTGGGCCCCCGAGCGCTGGGCGGCGTTTCTAGCGGCCTCCGAGCGGCTGCTCGAAGACGTCAGCCTGGGGGTCGAATGGCCGCCCGCCCCCGCCTCCCGTCCACAGGGGAAACCTAGTCGCTAGTTCATTTTCCCCTTGACACCCCCGGGGACCCCTTCTAGACTCCTGGTGGAATTCTGTGGAAAAAAGTGGGCGGCCGACCCGCGTCGGCCGGGCTGCTTTCTTCACTACGGTCTCGGGGAGCGATGCTTCGCGGTAACCATCCGGCGCGCGTCGACGACAAGGGGCGCCTGAAGATCCCCAACGGCTTCCGCTCGCTCGTCGAGTCGCAGTACGGCGCCGAGCTGTTCGTCACCAGCGTGACCGGCGAGAGCGCGCTGCTCTATCCCCTGGCGGTGTGGATGGAGATCGAGCGCAAGCTCGCCCAGGTCCCGTCCACCAACCCGTCGAAGCAGCGCTTCCTCGACCGGGTCAACTTCTTCGGCCAGACGACGAGCATGGACAAGCAGGGCCGCGTGCTGCTTCCGCAAACGCTGCGCGAGACCGCGGCGATGGCCGGCGAGGTGAGCGTGCTCGGCAAGCAGAACCACCTCGCGGTGTGGAACCTGAAGCGGCTGCAGGAACGGCTGTTCAAGAAGGAGCCCTTCACCGACGAGGACGGGAAGGTCCTCTCGGAGTTCGGCATCTGATGTGGGCGCGCTTCACGAGCCGGCCCTGCTCGCCGAAGCACTGGAGCTTCTCGCGGTGAGGCCGGGCGGCTTCTGGGTCGACGGCACGGTGGGAGCGGGCGGTCACGCCGCGGAGATCCTGAGGCGCAGCGCGCCCGACGGCCGTCTCCTCGCCGCCGACCGCGACGCGGAAGCGCTCGCGGCCGCGGCGCAGACGCTGGCGCCCTTCGGAGACCGCGCGCGCCTGCTCCAGGCCGACTACCGCGAGCTGCCCGTCCTCATCGCCGAGCCGCCCGACGGGATCCTTCTCGACCTCGGCATCAGCTCGCTGCAGCTCGATCGCGCCGAGCGCGGCTTCAGCCTGAAGAGCGACGGCCCCCTCGACATGCGCATGGACCCGCGCGGCGGCATCACCGCCGCCGACGTCGTGAACCGCCTGCCCGAGGCCGACCTCGCCGACATCATCTACCGCTACGGCGAGGAGCGCGCGTCGCGCCGCATCGCCCGCCGCATCGTGGAGACGCGCCGGCGCTCACCCTTCCGCAGCACCCTGCAGCTGGCGGAGGTGGTGCGGGCCGCGGCCCGGCGTCCGCGCGGGCGCGGGATCGACGCCGCGACGCTCACGTTCCAGGCCCTGCGCATCCACGTCAACCGCGAGCTGGAGGGACTGGGCGACGCGCTCGCGAGCCTCGCCCGCCGGCTGGCGCCGCGCGGGCGGCTGGCGGTCATTGCCTTCCACAGCCTCGAGGACCGCGAGGTCAAGCAGGCGTTCCGGTCCCTCGCCGCGGCCGGCTTCCGCCTTCTCACGCGCAAGCCCGTGCGCCCGGGCGGGGACGAGGTGAGGCGCAACCCGCGCTCCCGCAGCGCGCGGCTGAGAGCGATCGAGCGGGAGGCGGCGTGAGGGACGAGGCGCTGGACGTGGACCTCGTTCCGAAGGCCATCGACAACTCCCAGGTCGTGCGGGAGGTGGATCCCCGCTCGAGCCGCGACCTGTGGCTGCTGCTCCTGCTGGCGGCGGCGCTCGTCGGCGGCCTCGTGCTCTACGCGTGGCCGAGCATGGAGATCCGGCAGACGACGCGGGCGCGCGAGCAGATGTCGAAGGAGCGGGAGCGCCTGCTGGAGGAGAACCGCAAGCTGCGCCTCGAGAAGGCCGCCCTCGAGAACCTGCACCGCGTGGAGACGATCGCGCGCCGCGACCTGGGGCTCGTCACGCCCGCGCCCGAGAAGCTGGTGGTGGTCGAGAAGCCGAAGGAGGTCCCCCCGGGCGCGCGGCTCGCCGGCGGCCCCGAGCACGGCGTCGGGGGAAGGAACTGATGCTGTCCCCCCCCGCGCCGCCGACCGTGCGGGACCGGCTCGTCCGGCTCCGCCTGATGCTGGTGGCGCTCTCGGTCTGCCTGTGGGGCGTCGTGGTGATCGTGCGCCTCGTGCAGCTCCAGGTGCTGGGTCGGGAGGGCTTCGAGCGGCAAGCCGCGCGCCAGAGCGAGCGCACGATCAACCTCGACCCGCGCCGGGGGCCGATCCTCGACCGCAACGGCCGGCCGCTCGCGGTTTCGGTGGACGCCGAGAGCGTCTACGCGGTGCCCCAGGAAGTCCATGAGCCGGACCAGACGGCGGACACCCTCGCCCGCGCCCTCGGCCTCGACGCCGCGGCCCGCCGCGAGCTCGTCGCCCAGCTCCAGAGGAGCCGCGCGTTCGTGTGGGTGCGGCGCAAGGTGGATCCGCGCGTCACCCGCGAGATTCGCGACCTGCAGCTCGACGGCATCGGGTTCCTGACCGAGACCCGCCGCTACTACCCCAAGCGCGAGCTGGCCGCCCAGGTCCTCGGCTACGTCGGCCTCGACAACACCGGGATGAGCGGCATCGAGTACGCCTTCGAGGACCAGATCCGCGGGCGCGCGGCGAAGGTGAGCGTGCGCATCGACGCGCGCCGCCGCCCGATGGAGACGACCGAGAAGCCCTCGACCGACGGGCATGCGGTGGTCCTGACCCTGGACGAGGCGATCCAGTACACGGCGGAGAAGGAGATCGAGCGCGCGGTCGCCGAGACGGGGGCCATCTCCGGGGTGGCGGTGGTGATGGACCCGCGGACGGGCGAGGTCCTGGCCATGGCCGGCCGTCCCACCTTCAACCCGAACCGCTTCAACGCCTACCCGAGCTCGCGGTGGCGGAACCGGTCGGTGGCCGACGCGTACGAGCCCGGCAGCGTGTTCAAGGTCTTCACCGCCGCCGCCGCGCTGCAGGAGAAGGTCGTCGACCCCGACGAGACGGTGGACTGCGGGGACGGCGCCATCGAGATCGCGGGCACGCGCATCAACGACCACGCGGTCTTCCACCAGCTCGCGTTCCGCGACGTGCTCGCGCACTCGAGCGACATCGGCATGATCCGGGTCGCGCAACGCCTGGGCCGGGAGAACCTCAACCGCCACATCCGCGACTTCGGCTTCGGCTCCGCCACCGGCGTGGAGCTGCCCGGGGAGTCGATCGGGCTGCTCCGGCCGCCGAACCGCTGGAGCGCGCTCTCGCTGGCTTCGCTCTCCTTCGGCCAGGAGATCGGCGTGACCGCGCTGCAGCTCGCCGCGGCGATGTCGGCGGTCGCCAACGGCGGCTATCTCATGAAGCCGGTGGTCGTGAAGCAGGTGGAGGACGCTTCCGGCCGGGTGGTGAAGGCGGTGCGGCCGGTGGCGGTGCGCCGGGTGCTGGAGAACGACACCGTGGACGTGCTCACCGACCTGCTGAAGGGCGTGGTCCGCCGCGGCACCGGGTGGCGCGCGGCGGTGACCGGCTACACGGTGGCGGGGAAGACGGGGACGGCGCAGAAGATCGACGCCTCCGGGCGCTACTCGATGGTCGATCACGTCGCGTCCTTCCTCGGCTTCGTGCCCGCCGCGCGGCCCGCCCTCGTCATCCTCGTCTCCCTCGACACGCCGCGCGGCGAGCACAACGAGGGCGGCGACGTGGCCGCGCCCGTCTTCGCCCGCATCGCGGAGCAGGCGCTCGCCCACCTGGCGGTCCCGCCCGAGGATCCGGACCGCGCGCTCCGGATGGTGGCGTACCGGCCGGACGCGTTGGCGGTCGCCGCCGCTTATCACCCGGCGCCCCCCGCTCCTTCTCCCGCCGGCCCCGCGGAGCCGTCCCTGATGCCGGACCTGCGCGGGCTGTCCGCGCGCGAGGCGGCGACCCTCGCCGCGCGCCAGGGGCTCATCGTCGAGCTCAAGGGCTCGGGCCGCGTGGTGGCGCAGTCTCCCGCGCCTGGCACGGAGCTTGAAGCGGTGACGACGTGCGTCCTGACCCTGAGCCGGACCCACGGCGGGGAGGGAGCACCGACGGGGGGTCTGGGGGGACCGGAGAGTCCCCCCAGCTTGACGAGCGAGCGCGGATTCACTCCGCGCGAGCGGAAGAACGCGCCGTGACGCTGGGGGAGCTTTTGCGGCGCGTTCCCGAAGCCCGCCTGCAGGGCGACCCTTCGCTGCCGGTGACGGAGGTCACGTACGACTCCCGCCAGATCTCGTCGGGCGGCCTCTTCGTGGCGATCCGCGGAGCGGTCACCGACGGGAACCGCTTCGTGGACGCCGCCCGGAAGAAGGGCGCGGCCGCGATCGTCTCCGAGCAGGCGCCCGACGGCGCCGGGCCGTGGGTGCAGGTTCCCGACGCGCGCGCGGCGCTGGCCCTCTTCTCCGCGGCGGCTCTCGGGGACCCGTCGCAGTCGCTCCGGCTCGTGGGCGTGACGGGGACCAACGGCAAGACCACCACCACCTACCTCATCGACGCCGCCCTGCGGGCGGCCGGACACGCCGTGGGTCTCATCGGCACGGTGCAGTACCGCATCGGCGGGCGTCTCGTGGAGGCCTCGCGCACCACGCCGGAGTCGTCCGACCTGCAGGCCCTCTTCCGGCAGATGGTGGACGAGGGCTGCACCGACGCGGTGATGGAGGTCTCGTCCCACTCGCTGGAGCTGAAGCGCGTCCACGGCTGCGCCTTCCAGGTCGCGGTCTTCACCAACCTCACCCGCGACCACCTCGACTTCCACGGCGACATGGAGAGCTACTTCGCGGCCAAGCGCCGGCTCTTCGACACCTACCTGCGCGAGGACGGGCACGCGGTCATCAACGCCGACGACGACCGGGCCGCCGCCCTCGTCGCCGCTTCGCGCGGGAAGGTGTGGACCTACGGAATCGAACCGGCGAGCGAAGCGGGATTCACTCCCCCCGGGGCGGCGGAGCGGCCACGCGGGATGAGCGGCGGCGAATTCACCTCGCCGCCGCGGAAGACGGGAGCGGGGGGTCGGGGGGGTGCGCCGCTAGCACCCCCCCGCTCAATGAAGCCCGACGTCAGCGCTTCCGGCATCTCGCTCTCGCTGAAGGGCACCCGCTTCCGCGCCCACACGCCGCGGGGAGAGTTCGACGTGGAGACGCCCCTCATCGGCCGCTTCAACGTGGAGAACTTCCTGGCCGGCCTGACCGCCGCCCTCGCGCTCGGCGTCGAGCCCGCGGTGGCCCTGCGCGGGCTGCTGACGATGACGGGCGTGCCGGGCCGACTGGAGCGGGTGAACGCCGGGCAGGACTTCGCGGTCATCGTGGACTACGCCCACACCGACGACGCGCTGAAGAACCTGCTGGAGACGGTGCGCGAGCTGAAGCCACGGCGGCTCATCACGGTGTTCGGCTGCGGGGGCGACCGCGACCGCACCAAGCGGCCGCTGATGGGCGCCGTGGCCTCGCGGCTCTCCGACGTGGTGGTGGTGACCTCCGACAACCCGCGGAGCGAGCCGCCGGAGGCCATCCTCGACGAGATCCAGCGGGGGATGCTGAACGGATCCCGCCGCGGGGAGCGCCACGCGATCGTGGACCGACGCGAAGCGATCGGCCGCGCCCTGGAGATGGCGGGGCCGGGCGATGCGGTCGTGATCGCGGGCAAGGGGCACGAGACCTACCAGGTGCAGCGCGACCGGACGGTTCCCTTCGACGACCGTCAGGTGGCCCGGGAGGCCCTCGCCGGCCTGTCCCTGCGCGGCCGGAAGGCGTGAGGGCACCGGCCATGGCCGTGGGGGCGCTGAGGATCGAGGACGTGGCGACGGCCACGGGCGGGCGGCTCCTCGCCTCCCCCGCCCGCCTCGATCTCACCGGCGTCTCGATCGACTCGCGCACGGTCCGGCCCGGGGAAGTGTTCTTCGCCATCGCCGGCCCGCGCTTCGACGGCCACGACTTCCTGGTCCCGGCGGCCGCCGCCGGCGCCGCGGCCGCCGTCGTTCACCGGGACGTGGCCGCGCCGCCCGGGGTGGGCCTCGTCCGCGTCGAGGACACGACCCACGCGCTCTCCGACCTGGCCCGCCACGTGCGCGCCACCGCGGAGGTACCGGTCGTGGCCATCACGGGCTCGGCGGGAAAGACCACGACCAAGGAGATGACGGCCGCCCTTCTCGGAACGCGCGGCCCCGTGCTGAAGACCGAGGGGAACCTCAACAACCAGTACGGGCTGCCGCTGAGCCTCCTCCGCCTCGCGACCGAGCACACCGCGGCGGTGCTCGAGCTGGGCATGTCGGCCGCGGGCGAGCTGCGGGCGCTGACGGGCCTCGCGCGGCCCGACGTCGCGGTGATCACGATGGTCGCGCCCGTCCACCTCGAGTTCTTCGATTCGGTGGAGGCCATCGCCGAGGCCAAGGCCGAGATCCTGGAGGGCCTCGACGCGGAGGGGGCGGCGGTGCTCAACGCCGACGATCCCCTCGTGCGGAAGATCGGGGAAGGAAGGATCGGGAAGCCGCACCGCGGCCGGGTGATCTGGTTCGGGCGCGACCGCCGGTACGACGTGTCGGCCGAGAACTGGCGGGGCACCGTCCACGGCATGCGCTTCGACCTGCGCCTGGGCGGGGAGAGCGTCGACGTCGCCCTGCCCCTCCCCGGTCCCCACTTCCTCTCGAACTTCCTGGCCGCCGCGGCGGTCGCGCATCACCTCGGCATCGGGGCCGAAGCGATCGCGAAGGCCGCCGTCGAGATGAAGCCCGCTCGGCACCGCGGTCAGGTGCTCTCTCTCGGAGAGGGCGTCACGCTCCTCGACGACTGCTACAACTCGAACCCGGCGGCGGTGGAGGCCGCCGTCACCGCGCTCGGCATGGCGGCGCGCGGGCGGCGGGTGGCCTTCCTCGGCGACATGCTGGAGCTGGGACCGTCCGGCCCCGAGCTGCACCGGCGGACCGGCGAGCGCGTCGCCGCTTCCCTGCAGGCGCTGGTGGCCGCGGGACCGCTGGCCGCGTACTTCGTCGAAGGCGCGCGGCGGGCGGGGATGAAGGACGACGCACTGGCGTCGTTCCCGGATTCGGCGGCGGCGGCGGCGGCGGCGCCGCGTCTGGTGCGCCCCGGGGACGCCGTCCTCGTGAAGGGCTCGCGCGGCGCGCGCATGGAGGCGGTCGTCGACGCCCTCGTCGCCGCCTTTCCCCGGGCGGCACGGGATGAGAAGTAAGCGTGCTGTACCACGTGTTCTATTTCTTCCGGCACGACGTGACGGGGTTCAACGTCGTGCGCTACATCACGTTCCGCACCGCGGTCGCCAGCCTCACCGCGCTGTTCCTGGTGCTGATCCTCGGGCCGTGGATGATCGAGCGGCTGCGGCGGCTGCAGGTGGGCCAGTACATCCGCGAGGAGGGGCCGCAGGCCCACCAGACCAAGGCGGGCACGCCGACCATGGGCGGCCTGCTGATCCTCACCGGGGTCATCGTGCCCACGCTGCTGTGGGCCGACCTCACCAACCGCAACGTGTGGATCCTGATCCTCTCCACGCTCGCGTTCGCCGCCATCGGCTTCACCGACGACTACCTGAAGGTCGTCAAGAAGCGGAACCTCGGCCTGCGCGGCCGGGACAAGATGGCCCTGCAGGTCCTGGTCGGCCTGCTGGTGGGCGCGGCGGTGTACTGGTCCTCGCTCGCGCAGCCCAGCCAGTACTCGACCCGCCTCATCGTGCCCTTCTTCAAGACGGTGATGCCGGACCTGGGAGTCTTCTACGTCTTCTTCGCGGTGATGGTGCTCGTCGGGGCCAGCAACGCGGTGAACATGACCGACGGCCTCGACGGCCTCGCCATCGGCTGCACGCTCATCGCCGCCGCGACCTTCACCGGCCTGGCCTACCTGACCGGCCACCGCGTGTTCTCGGAATACCTGGACCTGCTCTACCTCCCGCGTGCGGGCGAGGTGACGATCTTCTGCGGGGCGATGGTGGGGGCCTCGATGGGGTTCCTGTGGTGGAACTGCTACCCGGCCCAGATCTTCATGGGTGACGTGGGGAGCCTGAGCCTCGGCGGCGCGCTCGGCACCGTGGCCATCCTCATCAAGCAGGAGCTGCTGCTACCCGCGGTCGGCGGCGTGTTCGTGATCGAGGCGCTGTCGGTGATCCTGCAGGTGGCGTCGTTCAAGCTCACGCGGAAGCGGATCTTCCGCATGGCCCCGTTGCACCACCACTTCGAGCTGATCGGCTGGAAGGAGCCGCAGATCATCATCCGCTTCTTCATCGTGGCCTTCATGTTCTCGCTGTTCAGCATCACGACCCTGAAGCTGAGGTGAGGAGCCCGTGGAGCTGGAGGGCAAGAGCGCGGTCGTGGTCGGGATGGCGCGGTCGGGCGTGGCGGCGGCGGAGTTCCTCCTCCGACGGGGGGCGCGCGTGGTTGCCGCCGACCGCAAGCCGGCGGCGGAGCTTGCGGCGGAGGTGACGAGCCTGACCGAGAAGGGAGCGAGGCTGGCGCTGGGCGCGCACGACGCGGCGACGTTCACCGGCGCCGATCTGGTGGTCGTGTCGCCGGGCGTGCCCTGGGACCTCCCGGAGCTCGTGTCCGCGCGGGGAGCGGGGGTCGAGGTGATCGCAGAGCTGGAGCTGGGCTTCCGCTGCCTGGCGGGCACGGTGGCCGCGATCACCGGCACCAAGGGCAAGTCGACGACGACCGCGGCGCTGGGCGCGATGCTGGAGGAGGCGGGCCGGGACGTGCGCGTGGGCGGCAACATCGGCCAGGCCGTGACCGGCCTCGTCGAAGGGTCCACCGACGAGACCATCTTCGTCCTCGAGGTGTCGAGCTTCCAGCTCGAGGGCACCGAAGCGTTCCATCCGCGGGTGGCGGTCTTCCTGAACCTCTCGCCCGACCACCTCGACCGCCACCCGAGCTTCGAGGACTACGCGCGCGCCAAGGCGCGCATCTTCCGCAACCAGACGGAGCGGGACTGGGCGGTCGTGAACGCCGACGACCCCGGCGTGCTCGCGCTCGCCCGCGCGGGCCGCGCGCGGCGGCTGCCGTTCCATCCCGGGCTCTCCGCCTCCGCTCCGCCGGAGCGCGAGCCCGCCGCCTTCTTCTCCGGAGACGAGGCGCGCCTGCGCCGGGACGGAGCCGTGGAGACCCTCTTCCCGCTCTCGGCCGTGCGCCTGCCCGGGACGCACCTGGCGGGAGACCTGCTGGCGGCGGCGGCCGCCGCCCGGCTGCTCGGGGCCGGTCCGGCGGCGGTGGAGAGCGCGGTCCGCCGGTTCACCGGCGTCGAGCACGTGCTCGAGCGGGTGGCCGAGATCGGGGGCGTGGCCTTCTTCAACGACTCCAAGGCCACCAACGTCGAGGCGGCGAGAAGGAGCATCGAAGCGTTCCCGGGACCGCTCCTCGTCGTGATGGGGGGCCGCTACAAGGGCGGCGATTTCCATGATCTGGCGGCCGCGCTCGCCGTGCGCGGCAAGGCGGTGCTCGCCATCGGCGAGGCGAAGGAGCGGATCGTGGAGGCGCTGGGATCGGTGCTGCCCGTCGTCGCCTGCGCGAGCCTGCGCGAGGCCGTGGAGCGGGCGTGGGCGGAGGCGGCCCCGGGGGATACCGTGCTCCTCGCGCCCGCCTGCTCGTCGTTCGACATGTTCGAGGACTACGCCGCGCGCGGCCGGGCCTTCAAGGAGGAGGTCCAGCGCCTGGAGCTGAAGGAGCTGGGGGCCGGAGGGTAATGGCGAAGAAGCTGTCGTCGGACACGACGCTGTTCGCGGTGACGATGGCCCTGCTCGCCATGGGCCTGGTCATGGTGTGGAGCTCCTCGTCGGCGCTGGCCGA
>Ga0207684_10002127_pt1 | contig 20299 bp, 15 predicted proteins | sample KBSK5501metaG_FD_184342 | JGI IMG/M metagenome (GOLD analysis project Ga0207684, IMG submission 184342) | Corn, switchgrass and miscanthus rhizosphere microbial communities from Kellogg Biological Station, Michigan, USA - KBS K5-50-1 metaG... | ecosystem: Host-associated > Plants > Roots >...
TAGGGGGCGGCCCACGTCACGGCAGCGAGCGCGTGAGCCACACAAATTCGCCGCCGTCGTCTGCGGAAACGTGATCCCGCTCGAAACCGAGCTTCTCAAGGACACGGAACGATGGCGTGTTCCATGTACCGACAGTCGACCAGAGCCGTTTCCGCCCTGTCGCTATCGCGGCATCGAGCACCGCGCCAGCCGCCTCAGTGGCGTAGCCGCGCCCATGCGCACGCTGCAGCAGCTCATACGCGATCTCCGGCTCCTCAACGGTGGAGCGGCCGACGATCAGCCCGCAATAACCGATGAAGTCGCCTTCGTCACGGCGCCGGATGGGCAGCAAGGCGATCCCCGTTGCCGCCGTTGCCGCGAGCTGCTTCGCGATGATTTCCCGGGCGCGCTCAACCGTCGGCGTCCCGTTACCGCGTTCGGAGTGAAGGACGCGGAGTTCATCGGCGTCCGACTCGGTCCATGGCTGCAGTCTCAGCCGCTCGGTCTCAAGGTGGAGTGGCATCGGCTTGTACGCAGGCATGGGCCTAGTCTGCATCCCGGGTCATGACGATCTGCGGTCGCAGGCCTAGCACATCGAGTACCCGGGCGGGCGCGCCGATCAGCACGGCAGCGGTTGTGGAACCTGGCCACCGGGCAGGCCACAGCTATCCTTTTCGGCCACACCGGCCACGTCGGCTCTCAGGCGTTCAGCCCCGACGGCCACACCCTCGCCACCGGCAGCTTCGACGCAACGGTACGGCTATGGACCGCGGGCTGAACGCAGGGGGCGCAACGGTACATAAAGACACCCCAGGCGCGATTCCGTGCGGAATCACCGCAGTCATCACCAGTGGCTCCGGGAACGATCGCTGCCGCCTGCTAGCGAATGACAAGATTAAGGTAAAGCTGGCCCCTACATAATCATTGATGTACCTGGGTGTCCTTACGTACCCAAGGGCTGATCTTCGATACCACCGCCGCAACGAGCCGCGGCTCCCGGGCCGGTGCTCGGGTGCTGCCGCGGAAGGGGCTGACGTGCAGGATCAGCGCTCATGCTGACGGTCCAGCGGCCCACTGCTGTCCCAGTCCTGACCTTCGCGGCCGAGCCGGGCGGCGCACCGCCGTCCGTGTTGTGCGCCGGCGGCACCGGTGACCTCGCCAGCAGGCCTGTCGGCGGCGATCCGATGCTCGTCCTGCGTCGCCGCACTGACGTGTTGCGCTCCCTGTCCGACCCGACCCATTTCGGCATGGCAGGTGTTACCAAATCCGGGGAATTGCGCGGGTGTCCTCTGACCGGGGCGGAGATGCAATCGGCCGACGGGGGGCTACTCAATATGGACCCACCGCCGCTGCGCGAGTACCGGCGGCGGATCAGCCGCCTGTTCACTCACCGCGCCGCCGAAACGACTCGCCCGGCCATCCAGGCGATCGCCGCGGACCTCTCTGCGTCACTCGGTGCCCGCCGCGCAGCGTCATTGGGTGGCGGCGTCGCGGACGCCATTACGGGGTTCGCGGAGCCGTTCACCGCGGAGGCGGTCTGCGGTGCCATGGGCATTCCCAGGCGGGACTGGGAACAAGTCCTGGAGTTCTCGCGGGTCGCGTTCGCCGTGGTCCCCAGCGCGGCGGCGGTATCCGAGGTGGCCGCGGCGTGGGAGGATTTGTACAGCTACTACGAATCGATGATCGCCGCGAAGCGGGCCCGGCCCGACGGGGCGTTGACGTCGCAGATGATCCGTGCGCTGGACGGCTTCACCACCAGTCAGGTCGCGCATGTCATCGCCACCGTAAGCAATGGCTTCGGCGCTGTGCTCCCAGTCCTCGCCACCGCCCTGGCGGAAGTCGCGCAACAGCCGCGTGTCATCGCCGCTGCCTTGAGCGGTGAACGGACCTGGGCCTCAGTCGCCGCGCACCTGCTGAGCCACCGGACACTGTTCCCGGTCGCTCTTCCGCGCATAGCCCTGGCGGACACCTGGCTTGGCAGCCGGCTCATCAGCCAGGGCACGGTGGTGCTACCGTCACTGGTCGCCGCCGCCCACGACCCCGCTGGCCCGCCGCCGCGGAACATCGCGTTCGGGGCTGGCCCTCATTTCTGCCCCGGTGCCGCGCTGACCCGGGTGTGGCTGGCGACCGCGCTCAGAATATTTTTCGAAACGTTCCCCGCCGCGCGGCTGGCGGGCAGCCTCGAGTGGCAACCCGGAACGCTCTCGATGCCGCGGGAGATAGCACTGGCGCTGCGCTGAGACCCAGGCCGCGCGCTCGCCGAGAGCCGCAGCCATCAGCACATGCATTGAGCGAGCCGGAGGGGCGCGGTGCCGCCTGGACTGAGGAACTGGGCGAGCCGCCGGGGCGCGGCGCCGCCTGGACTGAGGAGCGAGGAACGAGCGACGAGGGAAGGCGGCGCCTCACGGCGCCCCGGCGGGCAAGCGGGGAGCAGAGCACGAGCGACGAGGGAAGGCAGCGCAGTGAAGGGGGAATGGGGAGGTGGGCGGGGCCCCGGAAGCGAGCGGGAGACGCAGTGAGCGAACTGGCGAGGCGCGGCGCCGCCTGAGTGCGGACGCTAGTGGATGCCCAACTGTGCGGCCATGGCGTGCTGGACGAGGGTCATCAAGGTCGTCTTGGCTGATTCCCGCTCTCGCGCGTCGCACCTGATGATCGGCACGTCCTGGCTCACCGACAATGCGTCCTGGACATTGATGGCGGTGTGCGGGAAGTTGCCGTGGAACCCGTTGATGCCCACAATGAACGGCAGGCCAGCAGCCTCGAAGTAGTCGACCGCCGCGAATGACTCGGCCAACCGGCGCGTGTCCACGAGCACCACAGCGCCGATAGCACCCTGGATGAGGTCATCCCACATGAACCAGAAACGGTGCTGGCCGGGCGTGCCGAACAGATACAAGATGAGCCCGGCGTCCAGGGTTATCCGGCCGAAGTCCATAGCCACCGTGGTGGTTGTCTTATCGGGCACACCGGAGAGATCATCAACGTCGCCGCTGGCGGCGGTCATCACCGCTTCGGTGGTAAGCGGCGTGATCTCCGAGACCGACCCGACGAAAGTGGTCTTGCCCACGCCGAAGCCACCCGCCACAACGATCTTGACCGATGTCATCGCGGCATCCCGCGGGTTATCCCACGGGGGTTCTGACCTTGCGAAATTCACTGAGTACCCTTTCGAGCAGGTTAAGGTCCGGGCATCAACCTCTCCGGGAGCTAGCTGCCATTCTTCGACAGGCGCCCGCCCCGCGTAGCGGGCGTGAGAGCCCGTCCGACCCTTTCCACGAGCAGAGCCATCTCATAAGCCACCAAGCCCATGTCACTATCGGCCGCTGCGAGCACCGCCAGGGTGGATCCGTCGCTGATCGTCATTACCAGCAGCAGCCCCCGCCGCATCTCCACGACCGTCTGCGTTACCGGTCCGCCTTCAAACACCCGAGCCGCACCCTGCGTCAGGCTGGTCAGCCCCGAGGTCACGGCGGCCAGCTGGTCCGCCCGGTCCTGCGGGAACCCGTCCGAGAAGGCCAGCGGCAAGCCGTCAGAACTCACAACGATCGCATGGGCTACAGACGGCACCCGTTCGGCAAAATTCGTGACGAGCCAATTCAAGTCCTGCGCCGAAGAAGTCAGCGGGCTCACAAGTTCTCCTCTCTGCGTGGCATCAGGTGACCACGTATGGTTACTGCGGGAGGTAATGGCTTCCATCAGGCGCTAAGTGGCACCGTCTGCCTCACCGCTGGTATGAAACTCATCCCTGGGTGTAGCCGCGCGCGCTTTCCTGATCCCGTGCTGGAAGCTCGCCATGCGTTCTCTGGTCTGCATGGCGGACCGTCCGGGCGCGGCCGGCGGCGGTACCGCCGCCGGCGCACCGACACCGCCGGGCACCAGGTTCGCATTCGGCACCCGCTTAGGCAGCCCCGCTGCTGTGATGCCGGTGGATATTGGCGCCTGCGCCACCTCCGCCGCCCGCCACCCCGCGTCCGCGGGGGACGACCAACCGGTCGAACCCGAACCCGGCACCGGGACCGACGGGTCAAGAGCATGCCCGCCGCGCCGGAACCAATCGGATTCCACCGATTCGAAAATAGGCAGCCGGTTCTCGTGCCCAGCGCCCACCGCAGGCGGCACTATCACACTGTGCGCCGCTGAGGCCGCCCCAGGACTGCCTGCCACCGGCCCAGCCGCCGCCCCGTTCGCCGGTGCTGCGAGCATCGCACTCCCGCCCGGACCAGCCCCGGCCTGCACAGCCGCATCATCGGTCACAGGCTGAGGCGGCTCAAACCGCGGCGCGCGCGCAGCCGATACCGCTCGTGCGGCCGCCGCACGCTCATCCGCCGTACCGAGGGCCAGCCCCGTGTCCATCCAGCTGGTCGTGACACCAGTCGCGGCTGGCTGGAACCGGCGCATGCCCAGGGTGGGAGCGAAGGTCTCAAGCGTGATCACTTCGTCCGGAAGCCATACCAGGGCGGTCAGGCCCCCCATGGCAGCGGGCCGGAGCCGGACGCGGATTCCGTGCCTGGCGGCCAGCCGGGCGACCACGAACAGCCCCATCCGGCGGGAGACCGCGACATCCACGACCGGGGGATTGTCCAGCCGCCAGTTGGCATGAGCCACCGCCTCGGCATCCATCCCGACGCCGTGGTCGGTGATGTCAAGCAGCGCGCCACCGCTTTCGAGCATGTGCCCTGACACATTCACCGCTGTTTCCGCGGGGGAGAATGCCGTCGCGTTCTCGGCCAGCTCGGACAGCAGGTGAACGACGTCGCTGACCGCCTGCCCGCGGACCGAGATTCCCGGCTGGATGTTCGGTCTGACGCGTTCGTAGTGCTCGATCTCCGACACTGCCGCACGCAGCACGTCCACCAGCGCCACCGGTTCGGACCATCGCCTGGACAGTTCGTGGCCCGCGAGAACCAGCAGGTTCTCGGAGTTACGGCGCATCCGTGTGGCCAGGTGGTCCATCTGAAACAGGTTCGCGAGCCGCTCAGAATCCTGCTCGCCCTGCTCCAGGTCGTCGATGAGGTGGATCTGGCGTTCCACCAGGGACTGGCTGCGGCGGGAGAGGTTCACAAACATGGCGTTGATATTTCCGCGCAGCGCCGCCTCGTTGGCCGCCAGCCGGACCGCCTCCCTGTGGACCTGGTCGAATGCCCGGGCGACCTCGCCAATCTCGTCGGTGGAGTCCACCTCGATGGGCTCGACTTCCAGCGGCGCATCTTTGCCGCCGCCCCCGCTCATCCACCGAACCGTCTCCGGCAGCCGCACCCCCGCTACCTCAAGTGCGCCGGTCCGCAGCCGGTGCAGCGGGCGGGTCATGGAGCGGCCCACGGCTACGGTGAGGAACAGCGCCAGCGCGAGCACCAGCATCACCGCGATGCCCGCGATGAGCGCCGCCGTTATCGCCTTGCCCCGCAGCACGCCACTCTGTCCGATGACCGAGGACATGAGTCCCTGCTCGACCGTGCGCAGGCTGGCCACCATGTACGTGGAACCGTTGGCTGCATTGGTGAACGCTGGGTTCTCCGCCGAGGAGCCGCCGGTGAGGGCCAGGGTGATAGCTTGCTGCACCTGCGCCTGGGCCCGGTCGGCCTGGGCCGAGGACAGAGCGTTTTCGTAGAGGCGACGCTGGCTGCCTGTGGCGGTGAGGCTGAACTGGGCCAGGTTAGCCTGCTGCTCGGCCTGCGCGGCGTTGATGGCCGTCAGCTGGCCGGGCTGGAACTGGGTGGCGCCCACCAGGTCGGGGGTCAGAGCCGAGGTGAGGATCGCCTGCTCCTGCGATACCTCTTCCTTCATGGCCGAGATCAGGCCCATGACCCGGACGGTGTCGGCCAGTGCCGCGTTGTTGCTGCCCGTCGCGATTTCTTCCTCAAGCGCGAGTAGCCGGTTGATGGTGCTGGCGTATTCCTGGATCACTACCAGCGAGGGAATCTGGGTGCTGGCCGCGACGCTGCGGAGGGCCGGGAGCCCGTCAATCGAGGTGATCGCTCCCTTGGCCTCCTGCTGCGCCACCGCCGGATAGGACGTGCCGATGTTTCCGGCCAGGCTCCGCACCCGGGCGGCAATCTGATCGGTGGCCCGATGATCCAGGGCGAGGACCGCCAATTCGGGTGTGGTCGCCGTGCCCGGTGAGCCGCGTCCGTTTCCTCCCGGACCGGTCGTTATGTAACTAATGGTGTCTTCGCGTTCATTCTGAAGCGCCTTGATCAGGTTAGTGATCTCTCCGCCTAGCCTGGAGAACTGCTCCACCCGCTGATAGGCGGCGGCACTGCGCACGGAGGAACCTATGCTGACGCCACCGAGAATCACGGCTGCTAATGCGGGCAGCAGGACTAGCAGCCGGAGGCGGGATCGCACTCGCCAGTTCTTCAGCGCATAACGGAAGGTCGGCCGCCCTGGAGCAGGGGCCGTGGATAGGCCGCCCGGGGCCGGGCTGTCGCTGCCCACCACGCCGGTATCGCCCGGCGCACCACCATGGGGAGATGACCGGCCCCGGCTAGGAGCCGCATCTGATGCCGCTGCGACCTGCACCGATGGCCGGTGGGTCGCGTCAGGGGCTACGCTGCCTGTTCTCCATTGCCTGGACCGCACAGTATCCGCACCTCTCACCCGGGAAACGCAGGGCGCCCACCGAGGTGCAGGGGCCGATGCGGAACCGCAATGGTGACACCGTCTCGGGTCAACCATTCCGCACGCGGCCGTCTCAACAGGGCCAGGAGCCAACTCTAACGCCGGCCGGGCCATCCCACCCCAGTTGTTACTAATGTTATTAAAACATGCTCTTATGACGCGCGGGTCAGTTGTCAAACATGCTCATAGGGCGCGTCCCGTCGTCAAGCCTGCCTTTTAGGGCACCCGGAGCCCTCTGGAGGTCTAGCCTGTGCGGAAGCGGAGCCCCGCGGCCGCCTATGTGCTTCGGGAATGCCACTTATGTCCATTTTAGACAGGATATATGAGTATAAAGGAGGGCTTCATGGGGCTTGTTCGGGCTGGGACATGTCTTAGGGCCCGCATGGGGCGCGGCGGCATGCTGCGCCGGTCGGGCATGGCCTTGATGGCGGTCTCGCTGACATTGCTCGCGACCGGCTGCCACGTGCCGTGGGCCTCGTCGGGCCAGCCGGCGGGGAGCCAGCAGCTCACGGTTGCGGTCGTGCCAGGCTTCGCGAACGCCCCGCTGCAGGTGGCGGTGCAGGACGGCCTGTTCACCCAGCATCGCGTGAACGTGACCGTGCAGACCTACCAGAACCTCCAGCAGGCATATGCCGCGGTAACCAGCGGTCAGGCGGAAGTCATCAGCGGTGATTACGCCGGGCTGCTCTACAGGCAAGCCCAAGCCCCCCGCGGGCAGCTACGGCTGGTCGCGGACGGGTACGATGCGACGCCGGGCTTGATGGAAGTTCTTACCCTTCCCGGCTCGACTATCCGGACCCCACAGGATCTAGAGGGCAAAACGGTCGCCACCCCGCCGCAGCAGCTCGCCCCCTTCTCCATCGACGCCCCCTACAACATCGAGACGGTGGCGACCGAGGCGGTTCTGCAGAGCGATGGCGTAAGCCCGCCCAGCGTCCAGTGGGAGGCCATGGCGCCGAGCGACATGATCGGCGCCCTGCGCGATCACACGGTCAGCGCGATCGTGGCGACCCAGCCCTACATCCTGCAGGCCGAAACCCAGCTCGGGGCCATCGAGCTGCTTGACGTGTGCAGCGGCGTAACCGCCAGCCTGCCGCTATCGGGATACTTCACCACGGCCGGCTTCGCTCGCGGTCATGCGGCGGCCCTTCGCGGCTTCCAGTCCGCGCTCAACGACGCGAAGGCCAGTACGGCCCAGCTCGGCACGGTGCAGTCAGTTCTGCGAACGCTGCCCGGGATGTCCGCACGAGATGCCGCCCTCGTCACGGTCGGGCAGTACCCGACATTTCTGAGTGTCGGGCAGGTTCAGCGGGTGGCTGATCTCATGATCGGCACCGGGATGATCGCCAACACGGTGTCGGTGAGGAATCTGGTGTTCCGGTGAGCCGCCGCTTGTTGCGGTGAGCCGCTGCTGCTCCGCGTGATGCCGTCGGGGGATGCCGTCACGGCCCTGTGCGACCAGGGCCGTGACGGCGCGCCTGGACGGTCAGGCGATGAAGCCGAAGCGCTCGAAATTGAAGTTCGAGAGCGGCTGGCCAACCTTCCCGGCCGAGTACCCGGTTACCTTGTCGCTGTAGGCGTCGAGCACGTCGATGAAAGCCGGGATGATGTAACCGCCCTCGTTGAAGTCGAACGTCTGCATCTCATGGAGGAGCTCTTTCCGCAGCGATGCGTCGGCGGTAGCATTCGCCTGGTTGTAGAGGCTCGTGTAGTGGGGATTGTTGGTGTGCGTCTCGTTGAACGGGGAGCCCGTCAGCATCGACTCCGCGACCTGAGCGAGGTAGGGATAATAGTTGTAGTAGTCCTGGGCGACTGTCCATTTGAGGTAGTTGGGACCGAAAAAGACGCCGGAAGGGACATTGTTGAGCTTGATCGTGACACCGGCCGCCTTGGCCTGAGCGGCCAGCACGGTCGCCATCGCAACTGTGCCCGTGGCCACCGCCGAGGTGGTGAGGTTCACTGTCAGGCCCTCCTGGCCGGCCTTCTTCAGCAAGAATTTGGCCTGCCGGATGTCGCCTTGTGCGGGCCGCACCAGCGAGTGGTCGAAGTCAGGGTCATAGGGGGAGAAGATGTCGTTCGCGACGACCCCGTAACCGTCGAGCGCCGAGTCAATCAACTGCGGGCGGTCGACGAGCAGTCGCAGTGCCTGACGGACATTGACGTCGTTGAAGGGCGGCTGATCGACACGCATCGTAAACGGGATGATCTCACCGGAGTGTGACACGACCGTCTTGATGCCGCTGGTGGTGGCCAGCGAGGCGATCTGCGGCCCGTCAAGCGCGCCGGCACCCTGGATAACGCCTGTGGCCAGCGCGTCCTGAAGAGTGGTGTTGTCACTGAAATCGATGATAGTCAGGGTATCTACGTAGGGAAGCCCGGACTTCCAGTAATGCGGGTTGCGTTTGAACACACTGCGCTGGCCGGGCGTGAAGCTTTGATAGGTGAAGGCTCCGGTGCCGACCGGCTTGGACGGACTGAAACCGGTCGGTGCTATGTAGAGGTTGTACCAGAATGCCGCCAGCTGCTCAACGAAGCTAGCGAAGGGCTTGGTCAGCATCACCAGGACGGTGAGCTTGTCGAGCGCCTTCGTGCCCTTCATGTCGATCGGGCCGAGGCCGAACTTTCCCGTGAAACTGTTGGAGAAGATCCGCTGGAACGTGAAGATGACGTCGGCCGAGGTGAAGTCCTTGCCATCGTGGAAGGTGACGCCGGGCCGGAGACGGATGACCCACTCTGAAAGCGACCCTTGATGCGCGGTGATCGACTCGGCCAGCACGTACTCGACCTGGGCCTGGGCGTCGAGCTGGACCAAGGGCTGGTAGAGCGACTGCAAGCGTGCGGTGTCTATGTAGGTGAGGCTCTTGTGCGGGTCGAGGGTGTCCGAGCTGGAACCGCCGGTGAGGCCCAGCTTCAGGTTGCCGCCCCGCCGTACGGAGCGGCTGGTCTGGGCCAGGTGGCTGGTGCTGCCGGAACTGGACCCGCTGCAGGCGGCCAGTAAGCTCCCAGCACCCGTCATGACGCCTGTGGCGGCGATCCCGCGCAGGAATTGGCGCCGTCCCAATCCTTCTGGCCGCGACGTGCTGTTCTGATCCGATCGATCCACGGGACCTACCTCCACGGAGTTCAAACCTATTGATACAAGCCTTATTCGGGGGAACATGATCGAATAGGCGCGCCGGTACCCAGGCACGGCATCAGGGCGCCAATCGCCCGGAAACGGCGTATGCCGATAACGCGGCCATAATCTCACAAGGCGGATGGTCACGCCAGCCGGTTGGCGCAGTTAATAGCGGCCAGCTAATCCAGGCACACCCAGCGAAGTAGTCGGCGAAAAGAAGCGAGCATGGCGGGGCGCCCGCGCGGCCTGGCGCACCGGATCGGCGGCTTATGCCGGGTATGCCGGGTATGCCTGTCTTGCCGGGTAGGCCGCCTTTGTGGGTTGCAGCCGGCGGGAAGGGGAACTCCCGTGGGGGAATAGGCTCCGGAAACTGATTACTCGGCAACAAGGAGCACTTTCCCAACGTGCTGGCGCCGTTCGAGGAAACGATGTGCCGCGGCGGCGTCACTGACCGGGAAGGTGGCGGCGATAGGCACCTTGATGGACCCGCGCCGGATGAGCTCCAGCGCCGTCGCAAGCTCGTCCGGCGGCGCCAGCCGGAAGCCAATGATGCGCCAGCCGTTCCTGAACAGGGGAATCAGGTCAAGGGGAACCACCTCGCCGGCATGCGCGCCGCAGGTGACGAGCGTGCCTTCCTCGCGCAACACGGACAGGTGGGCCCCGAAAAGCTCACCACCCACGGTGTCGAGGACCGCGTCGAAGCGGCGGCCACTCGTGGCCAGCATCAGGTCCCGGGCGATGTCGCCCTCGCCCCCGCCCCCGCCCCGGACGATGACCACGTCCGCGCCGATCGACGAGACCTGCTCGGCCTTGCCGGTCCCGCCGACCGTCGCGACCACAGTGGCCCCGGCCAGCTTCGCGCACTGGACCAGCGCGCCCGCCACGCCGCCCGAGGCCGAGGGAACGAGCACGAGGTCTCCAGGCCGGACGAGTGCCAGCCGGTTCACCATGTGCCACGCGGTACTGACCACGCACTGCCCCGCGGCGACGGCAATGGGATCGTCCGCCGGATCGAGGGGCACTACCACCTCGGCCGGCACACAGACAAGCTCGCCGTACCCGCCCCAGCGGGTGGTGCCGAAGATCTCGAAGGCCGCACAACGATCCGGTCTCCACTTGGCACACTGAGCGCAACGCCCGCAGCTGTACTGCTGGAGGGCGGTCACCAGATCTCCGGTACGGATGGGCCCGTCCCGGTCGCCAACACCGACGACCGTTCCGGTGAACTCTGCCCCGAGGACCATCGGCAGCTCGAACGGCCACCGGGACTTCCCGGCGCGGGAGTCAAGGTCCGAATGGTTGACCCCGCAGGCCTGCACCCGGACCAGCACGTCCGCTGGGCCGAGCACCGGATCGGGGATGTCCGCGTACCGCATCGCCTCCGCGGGCCCGTATTCATAGAACGCCGCCGCTTTCACCTGCCCATGACCTCCGAATCTGAGTTGGGGTTGATCACCGGCGGCGGCCCCCATGGTCCACTGAGGTGATGCCAGGGTTACTAAAGGTACTTTAAGGATGAATGCGTACAACCTTGGCAGGCGGTCTGGCTGATGGTTAGCGTGACCGCTCGGTGCTCGGGTTTTGTGCTGCGAGGAGAATATCGCCGCTAAGAGCGGGATATGGGCTGTTTCTGGCAAATGGGCAATGTGCCGAAATCCGCATATCTCAGTCATTAAACCCATATAACCGGCCAGTAAGTCAGCGACGAGGGCAGGCCTGAACGGCACCTGAGCTGGGCAAGGCCTAAACGGCGCCCGGGCCGGGGAAGGCTGGCCCAGGCACATGGCCGAGCACGCGCTAGGCCGTTGTCCTGACAGTAGCGGCCCGGTTACGGTAGAGATTGGGGGTTAGTCCACCAGGATGGTAGCTCCCCGCCTGGTTCCCCTTCCGGTTGGGTGAATGGCGAAAGACCGGACGGGTGCTGGCGGACTCCACCGCTCAGGCTGGCGGGAGGGATCGACGACGTGGCCGGTGCCCGCGTAGCTCGTCCGCCGGAGCCTAGGGGGGCGGCAGGCCCCCCGCCTACCATCAGGCCGCGGTCGGGCCGCGAGGCGCACCCGGTCCTCCAGGTCCTCGGCCAGCGGGCCGCTGTCGGCGTATTTACGTTATGTGTGGTGTCCGTGCTGGTGTTCGTGGCCACCGAGGTCCTGCCGGGTAACGCGGCCATCGCGGTGCTCGGGCGCACCGCCGAAAGCAACCCGGTGGCGGTACACCGGCTGGAGGTGGCACTGCACCTCAACCGCGGGCTACTGGACCAGTACTGGCTCTGGTTCTCTGGCTTGTTCACCGGCCACCTCGGTCACTCACTGGCCAACGGGCAGCCGGTCTGGGGTTACGTCGAACCCAGGCTGGTCAACTCCGCCGTGCTGATGCTGATCACCGGGGTGATCGGCTCGGTGGCCGGCGTTGCGCTCGGCGCATTCGCCGCGCTCCGCAAGGATGGCTGGTTCGACCACGTCACTGCGGTTACCGCGCTGGCCGTGACCTCGCTGCCGGAGTTCGTGGTCGCGATCGGGCTGGTCATCCTGCTCTCGACGGTGGTCACGCACCTGCTGCCCGCGGTGTCCTTGCTACCGCCGGGCACGTACGCCTGGAACGCCCCCCAGTTGCTCATCCTGCCCGTGGCCACCCTGGTCATCGTGATCGTGCCGTATATACAGCGGATGACGCGGGCGGCGATGATCGAGGCCCTGGAGTCCGACTATGTGGAAATGGCCAGGCTCAAGGGCGTGCCGATGTGGCGGATCGTGCTCATGCACGCGCTTCCCAACGCCACCGCTCCGGTCATCCAGGTCATTGGGCTGAACTTCCTGTACCTGGCGGGCGGGGTGGTCATCGTGGAGTATGTCTTCGCCTTCCCCGGCATCGGCCAGGGGATGATCTACGCCGTGGATAACCGGGATATCCCGGTCATCCAGTTCATCGTGGTGGTGCTGGCCGCGTTCTACGTGTTCATGAACATCGTGACCGATGTGATCGCGCTGCTGGCCACGCCGCGGCACAGGATTCCCAGGTAGGAGTGGAGGGTCCGGGACACCGATGACCGCTGCTGATCCGCGCGCAGCCGCGCCGCCCGCCCCGCCGCGAACGGAGCGGATCCGCCGTCACCAGTGGCTGGCCACGCTCAGCCAGGCGGTGCGCACCCCGCGCGGCGCCATCGGGCTGGGGCTTGTCTGCGTCGTCGCGGCGATCGCGGCGATAGGCCCGTTCGTGGCCCCCCACCCGTCGGACGCGCCGCTCACTCTTATCTTCGGGATGCCGTCCCGGCAGTTCGCCTTCGGCAGCGACTTCCTCGGCCGTGACGTCCTGTCCCGGGTCCTGGATGGTGGGTGGCTGTTACTGCTGATGGCGGTCACCGCGACAGTGATCGGGATCGCCGTCGGCGCGGCGGCCGGTGTCAGCGCCGCCTATCTGGGCGGGCACACGGACGGGCTGATCATGCGGACCGTGGACGTGATCCTGGCCTTCCCGCAGCTGGTTTTCGCCCTGTTGCTGCTGAGCATTCTGGGGCCCAAGCTGTGGCTGATCGTGCTCGCCGTCGGCATGACCCACGCGCCCGCGGTCGCCCGGGTGCTGCGTTCCGCAACTCTCGACATCTCCGAGCGTGACTTCGTCAAGGCAGCGGAGCTCCAGGGGATGCGCCCGGCCGCGGTCATGGCCAAGGAAATCCTGCCCAGCCTGAGCACTCCGCTGATGGTGGAGGCGGGACTGCGGCTGACCTACTCGATCATCATCATGGCTGGGCTGGCCTTCCTCGGGTTCGGCCAGCCGCCACCGGCCCCCAACTGGGGAACCATGATCAATGAGAACCGCACCGGCCTGCCGCTGAACCCCTGGGCGGTGATCATCCCCGCCGCGATGATCGCCCTTCTCACCATTGGCACCAACTTCCTGACCGACGCGATCGGCCGGGTTGCGCTCGGCGTGAACCGCAGGCCTGAGGAAGCAGCGCTCATAGACGACCTGGGCCTGGCCGAGGGCAGGGGACTGTGAGACGCCAATTGTCGGTGCCGGGCTGCACCGCAACGCCGCAGCCACCGGGCCGAACGCCGCACCCTGCTAGTCGGCGCGCCTCCGGCACGACGCTTGGCCTGCGCGCCTCCGTGCGTCTTGCCGGAGGCATGCCAGCGGGCACCGTGTACCTTCTAGGGCCGCAGTGTCGGTCGGCGTGCCTCCGGCACGACGTGTGTCCCGGTGGCGAGACTCTGCCAGCCCGGGGGGACGACCCCCCGGACCCCCGCGCCTGCCTCCCGAAGCGCCTAACTGCGCGCCTCCGTGCGTCATGCCGGAGGCATGCCAGCGGGCACCTTCAAGCGAAGCGCCCGCGAGGGAGGCCATGAGATGACAGCGCGATCCGGGGATTTCCGGCTGGATGTCCGCGAACTGGAGATCCGGAGCGGGCGCAACGGGCCCTCGGTGGTCAGCGAGATCTCCTTCGCGGTGCGGCCGGGTGACGTGCTCGGCCTGGTTGGTGAGTCCGGATCGGGGAAGACCACGGTCGCCCTCGCCCTGCTGGGGCACGCCCGGCGTGGCCTGTCCGTCAGCGGCGGCGAGATCCGCCTGGACGGGGTGGACCTGCTGCGTCTCAAGGCCGGCGAGTTGCGGGAGATGCGGGGGGCCAAGGTCAGTTACGTGCCGCAGGATCCGGCGGCGGCGCTGAACCCGGCGCTACGGATTGGCTACCAGCTACGGGAGGCGCTGCGGGTTCACGCTGCGGTCGCGGGCGACCCCGAGGCCCGGATCCTTGAGGTCATGCGCGAGGCACGCCTGGACGCGACACCGGACATGCTGCGGCGCTACCCTCATCAACTATCGGGCGGCCAGCAGCAGCGTGTCGGGCTGGCCATGGCCTTCGCCTGCCGGCCCTCGCTGATCGTGCTCGACGAGCCCACGACCGGCCTCGATGTGTCCACCCAGCGTCACATCCTCGACACCATACGGAGCCTCTGCCGCGTATACGGGGTCGCGGCCGTCTACGTCAGCCACGACCTGGCCGTGGTGAGCGAACTGGTGGCCGAGGTGGCCGTCATGTACGCCGGCCGCATCGTGGAGGCAGGCGCCACGACCTTGCTGTTTTCCAAGCCGCTGCACCCTTACACCCGCCGGCTGCTCGGCTCGGTGCCCACCCCGGAAGGCGCTAGTCAGCTGACCGGGATACCCGGGCATCAGCCGCCGCCCGGGCACCGAGGCCCGGGCTGCACGTTCGCCCCCCGCTGCGATCTCGCGCTCGATCAGTGCCGGGTCCGCGAGCCCGAACAGGTGGTGATAGCAGGCCGAACGGTGCGCTGCTGGCGGGCGACGGAGGTCGCAGCCGGCCCGGAGCGTCCGCGGCTCGCGGTCGCGGCCGTTGCCCCGCAGAAGGACGCGGTGCTGTCCGTCCGGGGGGTTTCGGCCAGCTACGGTTCCGTGCCGGTGCTCTCCGGCATCGACCTGGACGTGCCTTCGGGAGCGTGCGTCGCCATCGTCGGCGAGTCCGGCTCCGGCAAGACGACGCTGGCCCGCTGCATCGTCGGGCTGCACCGGAACTGGACCGGCGAGATGAGCCTCCAGGGCGGCGCGCTGGCGCACGGTGCCCGCCAGCGCCCGAAGCAGACGCTGAAGCAGATCCAGTGTGTTTTCCAGAACCCCTACACCTCCCTCAACCCTCGCAAGACGGTCGGCCAGATTGTGACCGGGCCGCTGCAGCGCTTCCTGGATCTGTCCCGCCGCGAGCAGACGGAGCGGGCGGTCGGCGTGCTTGATGACGTCTCACTCGGCGCCAGCTTCCTGTCCCGGTACCCCGATCAGCTATCGGGCGGGGAACGGCAGCGGGTCGCGCTCGCCCGCGCCCTCGTGGTGGAGCCGGACCTGCTCGTGTGCGACGAGGTCACCTCGGCGCTGGATGTCTCGGTGCAGGCGGTCATCGTCGAACTGCTCCGCACCGTCGCGGCCCAGCGTCACCTGGCCATGATCTTCATCACGCACAACCTGGCCCTGGTGCCTAGTGTCGCCCAGTTCGCCGTCGTGCTGCGGCGGGGTGAGATTGCCGAGGCGGGGCCGGTAGAGCAGGTCATTGCCCATCCCAGCAGCCGATACACCAAGCGGCTGATGGCCGACGTGCCCAGACTGGCCAGATCAGCCCCGCCTGCCTAAAGCTGCGCGGTCGCTGTCCATCGGGCGTTCGTCCATGATCTCGGTATTTTTTCAGTCGTCACGACTGAAAAAATACCGAGATCATGAAGGCGGGGGACTTCGCGACGATCACGTTCATGGCCGAGAACTCGCGGCGGGCGTAGATGATGTGAGTACCGGCCGCCTATCCCACATGGGGCCAGGCATGTCCGTGACAGCAAAAACCCGGACGGGCCAGTGCTCCGGTTCGGCGCGGCCGACTGGCAGGCGTTCGTCGGCAACATTAAGGCTGGCAGGCTCGGGCGTAGTAAGGCCTGAACGTCACTGACCTACTCGCCGATGACCCGGCGGGCGGCGACTGGCTGCCCTCGGCCGGGCACCGGCGAATCGCCGTGACCCGTTAATCCGAGGGTGCGTCGCGCAAGTGGCCCGGGCGCGTCGAGTCGGTGTGTCGGGGTATGGAAGGCACCAACCGGACGACGCCAAAGGCGGCGATCAAACCCACTAGGGCGGTCCAGCCGATGATGGCTAGCGCAGGATCCGTTGTCTCATAGAAGCGCACATTAGGGAGATCGGCGAAACAGGCAATCGCCGACAGGGCCAGGAGAAGCCGCAAGGTCCATGCTTCCGCGATCACGGCCAGAAAAACGAAACCCCACGTCTCGTACCAGGGCCACACCACCGGTCCCAGGACCACCAAGAGCAGGAGGCTCCATCCGAGGGCCTGCATCGCCCCTATCCGAGTGGAGCACATGATCAATCCGGTCGAGACGAGTGCAGCCAGACCGAGACCCACCGCACGGGCGCCCTGGACGTAGGCCGCCGAGTGGCCGCCGAGGCCGAGGGCGCCGGAGACATGGCTGAACGAGAGGCCGACGGCGGTCATCGGGTCCACCCAGGACACCACCACGCCGGGATTGGTGAGTCCGTCGAGCCACCTCCACCCGAGCCCTGAGACCAGTCCGATCACTGCCATCAGAGCCACGGCAATCAAGATCGCGCCAGCCAGCCGAGGGAGGCGTTGCCGCCAGCTCATAGCTCCGCTCCACCACCAGCCGATGAACAGCGCGCCTATCAGGGCTGGGATCTTGACCTCGGCAGCCAGTGCGCACAGCACCAATCCCGTCAGGATGTGGTTGCGCCGGGCAACAGCGCAGCCGGCGACGAGCAGTCCCAGCATCAACGCGTCATTGTGAGCGCCACCCAGGAGCACCAATAGGACGAGAGGATTCAGGACGGCCAGCGCAAGGGCCACCATTGGATCACGTCCAACGGATCGGGCCAGGGCGGGAACACCCCAGGCTATCAATCCGACTCCGATCAGCGCAACGACCCGGAATCCGGCAATGGCGGCGATCACATCGTGACGAGCAAGCTGGACGATCCCTGCGGAAAGTCGCTCCCAAGCCGGCCCGTATGGCGCACGAGCGTTTTGCCAGATCGGGTCGGCCAATCTGAGAAAGGGGTTCGGGCCAAGCACCGTTGGGCCGTGGACATAAGGGTTCAGTCCCCGGCTGACCATTTCGCCCTGGGCCGCATAGCTGTATACGTCCTTACTGAACAGCGGGGGCATAACCAGTACTGGAACCGCCCAGGCAACCATGATCGCCACCACCGGCCTGACCGGGGTAGCTGGTTTCCGCCGCAACGTACGAACGATCTCGTACCAGGAGGCAATCATGAGAGCGACCCCCAGGTACAAGAGCATTATTCCCAGGAAGGTGCTGTTTTGATTGACATTCGACGGCCCATTGTCAATACCGAAGAACCAAGCATCGGCCAATTTTGACGCGAAAGGCGACCCAGGCTGTGCGACGCCGATGAGGATGCAGACGGAACCAATGAAACCCGTAGCCCCGACAACTCTCAGCGGAACCGGGTGAGGGGTTCGGTGGACCTCAACGGCCAGGGGAGCCTGGAGATCGGTCATCGCTGCCGGGCTCGGACCTGACCACCGGACACAGCCCCATCACCTGGGCTGGATGTCCTCTTCAACACCATGCAAACGTATCGTCTCGATGCCGGAATCGAGGGTGATCCGATGATCGCGGCGCGCTGTCGTTGCGGATCGGCGCTGCACTACCCGCCATGGGCGGCGCGGGAGTCCTGGTCCTGCTCGAACACATCACCGCGCTCGGCTGCCCGGTGGCCGAGCCCGGCCATCCCGGGATACCCGGGCCGATGCGGGTGGTCAGGTTCCCCGGCGGCGGGAATCTGAGCATCGAGTTCACCGCCGATGCCCGGACGCCGGCCAGCCCCGGCTGGGTGCCTGGCTTGAGATGCGGGCCGGGAACCCGGCGGCCGTGATGCGCACTGTGCTGGACGCGGGCCTTACCGAGGTCAGGTACCCAGGTCATCCCCACCATTTTCAATGGCGCCGGCCGGCCAGGTGTTCACCATCGCCCTGGGCAGCTGAATCCCGTGGCTGGCGGAGCCAGTAACACACGGTTTCCGGGGAAGCTCGTGGCCCGGCGTTGCCGGGTTCCGCTGCTGCTCGCTGCGCGGTGCCTACCTGACCGTGGGCGCTTGCCGGGCGGAGAGGTCTCGGTCCCCGGCCCCGGCCGGGCGGGATTTCCGGCCGGGGCCGGTGGTGATGACTGGGGTGCGTGACCGGCCGGGGGCGCGGTCTTCGGCGAGGGTGAGGATGTGCCAGGCGACGTCGGCGCGGGAGATGGGCTTCATCGCGAACCGGTCGCTGGCCTGGACGTTCCTGGTCAGCGGGCCGTCCGTGAGCTTAACCGGGCGCAGCGCGTACCAGTCGAGGCCGCTGGCGGCGAGTTCTTCCTCCATGGCCTGCAGGTCCTTGCCGACGCGGCCGAGATTAGGGACGGCCACAGTGCGGAAGAAGCGGAACAGCAGCCGCGGCCCTGCGCCCATGACCGTATCGGCTGGTCCCATGCTGGCGGTGCTGACTGAGATCAGCCGGGCGGGCGCGGCGGAGTTCTTCATCGCGGTGATGAGGGTGCGGGCCAGCCGCTGATGCAGGTCGGGGGGCGAGGTCATCCTGGTCCGGGGGTTATGGCGGGTGGCGAAGTTGGGGCCCACGACGGCGACCACTACGTCTGCGCCGCGGATGGCTTTGGCCGCGAGGGCGGGATCGAAGATGTCGGGGACGATGATGATCTCGGCCTGCCCGGGGGGCGGGTCTTGCGGTGTGGTGCGGTAGATGGCCCGGACCTGGTGGCCGCGCTGGGCGGCGAGGGTGACGAGGTGGGTGCCGATGCCGCCGGAGGCTCCGAAGACGGTGATGTTCATGGTCAGGTGCTCCTGTTCGTCGAGGCCCGGGCCAGGCCCGGCGCCGTGGGTGGCCGCGGGCGTTTGCGGGCGTGGATGCGGCTTTAGTCCGTTAGTTCCGGTGCGGGAATCCGGTCGTGGCTGGCGGGGAGGTGATCGGGGTGCGCGGCCGGTTCGCCGCGGGTGTTGGTGGCGCGCAGCGCGATGACAGCGGCGGCGAGCAGGAAGATCGCGCAGGCCAGCAAGGCGCGCTGGAACCCGCCGGTGAGCGCGGCGGTCGCCGGGGCGTGGGCGGCGAGCAGGGCGCTGGTGCGCGCGGTGGCGATGGCGATGAAGATCGCCAGCCCGAGCGCGGTGCCGAGCTGCTGGGAGGTGGCGAGCAGCCCGGCGGCGAGCCCGGCCTGATCTGGCGCGACGCCGGCGTTGGCGGCGGTGGTGACGGCGACCAGAACGGCGCCCAGCCCGATCGACATGATGATCAGGCCGGGGAGCAGGTCGGTGAGGTAGGAGCCGTGAACGGGGATGCGGGACAGGTACCAGATCCCGGCCGCGGCGATGAGCGAGCCGGCGACGATGACGGGGCGGGTGCCGATACGGGCGAACAGCTTGGAGGAGATGCCCGCGGCCACCGCGATGCCGGCGGTGACCGGCAGATAGGCCGAGCCGCCCTTGATCGGCGAGTAGCCGAGGACGTTCTGCATGTACAAGGTCAGGAAGAAGAACAGCGACACGAAGCCGGCGAAGGCGATCATCTGGGTGACGTCGGCGGCTGCCAGTCCCTTGACGCGGAAGATGGAGAAGGGGAACAGCGGGTCTCGGCGGCGCAGCTCCCACGCGGCAAACGCCGCAAGCACCACCGCTGCGGTGGCGAGTTCCCCGACCGTGCGGGTGCTGGCCCAGCCCTGCTGCGGCGCCCGCACGAGGGCGTAGACCAGCAGTAGCATGCCGGCGGTGGCCAGGACCGCGCCGGGGACATCGAAGTTCGCCAGCCGGGCGCGGTGCCGCTCCCCTGGGAGGAGGCGGGCGGCGCCGGCCAGGATCAGCGCGCAGACCGGCAGGTTGACAAACAGCACCCACCGCCAGCCGGGGCCCTGCGACAGCACCCCGCCGAGGAACACGCCCGCCGCCGCCGCCAGCCCGGAGATCGCGCCCCAGGCGCCGAGCGCCCGGTTGCGGTCGGTGCCCTGGCTGAACGTGGTGGTCAGGATGGACAGGCCGGCCGGGGCCATCATCGCCGCG
>Ga0207684_10002129_pt1 | contig 20290 bp, 22 predicted proteins | sample KBSK5501metaG_FD_184342 | JGI IMG/M metagenome (GOLD analysis project Ga0207684, IMG submission 184342) | Corn, switchgrass and miscanthus rhizosphere microbial communities from Kellogg Biological Station, Michigan, USA - KBS K5-50-1 metaG... | ecosystem: Host-associated > Plants > Roots >...
CGTGTGCTGGAGTGGCATCGGGCGCGATCCACGGTGCACCACTGACGGGCCAAGTCCCGAACCGCCGCCGTGAGCGTCGAGTCGGTGCGGCGCACCGCACCGGCGCTTGCGGCGGCCGATCTTGCGGCATGGTTTGGCGCCGCTGCCAACGGCCATCACGGCGTTGGCAGCGACCTGTGGTGTCGCACGTGTAGCAGCTATTGCGATCCGCTACCGGTTCAGTGCACCGCGGCGATCGGCATCTGCCGCCCGCTGCCGAACGCACGCGCACGCACGCGGATGATCGGCGGCCCCTGGCGGCGCTTGTCATCACGCCATCACGCCATCACGAGCTCACGTTCACACGCTCGCGCCGGCGCGCAGCAGCTCGAGCGCCTGCGCGCTCGTCGCGAGATGCACGCCGCGTGCCCGCATGTCGGAGAGGAACGTGTCGGCCTCGCGCTCGAAACCCGCGACCGCGCTCATGCAGTCGGTCAGCAGCACGATCTTCGCGGGGTCGCGGCTCGGCAGGTTCGCCGCGATGTGCTCGACCGTCGCGCGCACGCAGTGGCTGCTGGCCTCGCCGCCGATCAGCAGCGTTGCCGCGCGGTCGAGCTCGGCGATCAGCGCGCGGTTGAGCTGCGTGGCCGGGTCGGCGGCGTCGGGCACTTCGGCCTGCACCGCGCTGTAGTGCTCGGTCCACGGGTTCTCGCCCTTGGTCACCGTCCGCACCGCGGCGAGCCGGCTTTCTTCCCACGCGGCGAGCGCGGCCTTCAGCTCGGCGTGGATGTTGTGGCCCCAGGTGCCGATCTCGCAATGCACCGGCCAGACCATCAGCGTGTAGCGGCCGCGCGCCTCCAGCTCGTCGAGATAGGCGAGCACGCGCCGCAGCGCCGTCGGGTCGCGCGGGGCGTAGGCGCCGGCGCGCACCTCGGCCGCGCTGATCGTCGTGAACGGCGCGACCGCGCTGCCATCGGCGCGGCGCCAGAACGGCGGGTGCGCGATGTCGACGCGATGGTGCGAATCGAGCGTCACGGCGATCTTGTCGATGCGCTCGCCGCCCTCGCGCACCAGCGCGGCGAGCCGCAGCATGTCGGCATGCGCGCCGGCGACCGGCAGCGCCGGCGTGCGCTCGCTCCAGCTCAGCGGGTCGGTCGGGCACCAGGCCGGCGGCAGGTCGCAGAAGTCGTTCTGCGGGTCGATGATCAGCAGCTGGGTCGAGGTGTCGTTCATCGTCGTCGTCGTCGAGGAGATCGCGTGTCGAGCAAGCGAACCGAACAAGCATAGGCGTTCACGCGCTGTCGATCATCGAGCGGGCGGCGAACGCCTGCGCGGCGCGTGCCTATCGTCCTGTCGTTCCTATCGCGTCAGCACGACGTGCATCGCATGCGCCGTGCCGGCATGCTCGGTGCAGCGCAAGCCCAGGCCCGGCAGGGCGATGCCGTCGAGCAGGCGTTCGCCCGCGCCCATCACGACTGGCGCGATCGCCAGGTGCATTTCGTCGACGAGGCCAGCCTGCAGGTACTGCCGGATCGCCGCAACGCCGCCGCCCAGGCGCACGTCCAGGCCCTGCGCCGCCGCCTTCGCGCGTTCCAGCGCCGCATGGATGCCGTCGGTGACGAAATGAAAGGTCGTGCCGCCCTTCATCACCAGCGGCTCGCGCGGGTAGTGGGTCAGCACGAACACCGGCACGTGGTACGGCGGCTCGTCGCCCCACCAGCCTTTCCACGAGTCGTCGGGCCACGGCCCACGCACCGGGCCGAACATGTTGCGCCCGAGAATCCAGGCGCCGACGTTGTGAAAGCCGCGGGTCGCGTAGTCGTCGTCGATGCCGGTCGCGCCGCCGTCCGGGTCGCCGAACATGCGCTGGAACGTGCGCGTCGAGAAGGCCCATTCGTGCAGCGCCATGCCGCCGACGCCCATCGGGTTGGCCAGGCTCTGGTCGGGGCCGGCGCCGTAGCCGTCGATGGACAGCGCGAAACAGCTGATTCTGAGTTTGGACATGAATGCGTCTTCCAAATTGAGGACCGAGATGAGGACCGAGAGATTGATGAAGGCAAGGCGTGCATCAAAGCATCACACAACATCACGACGAGCGATGCATCGCAAAATCGACAACCATGTCGTCTGACCTCGCCACGCTCGCGAAAACCTGGGTCGCGCAGGCACGGCGCGTCGTCGTGCTGACCGGCGCGGGCATCTCGACCGACTCGGGCATCCCGGACTTCCGTGGCCCGCAAGGCGTGTGGACGAAGAACCCTGCCGCCGAGGCGCAGGCCACGCTGCAGCACTACCTGGCCGACCCGGCCGTGCGCCGGGCCGCGTGGCGCGCCCGGCTGGAAAGCGCGGCGTGGACCGCGCAGCCCAACCGCGGCCATCGCGCGCTGGTCGAGCTCGAGCAGCGCGGCAAGCTGCACGCGCTGATCACGCAGAACATCGACGAGCTGCACCGCATCGCCGGCAACAGCGCGCAGCGCATCATCGAAGTGCACGGCACGATGCGCCGCGCGATGTGCTGGGGCTGCGGCCTGCGCACATCCATGCAAGAGGTGTTGCAGCGTGTGCGCGACGGCGAGGCCGACCCGGCCTGCCCGAGCTGCGGCGGCATCCTGAAGAGCGACACGATCTCGTTCGGCCAGGCGCTCGTGCCCGAGGTCATCGAGCGCGCGATGACCGTGGCACGCGAGGCCGATCTGCTGCTCGCGGTGGGCAGCACATTGCAGGTGTTTCCGGCAGCCGGCATCGTGCCGCAGGCGCAGGATGCCGGAGCGCGCATCGTGATCGTCAACGACCAGCCGACGGCGATGGACGACCTGGCCGACGCCGTGCTGCGCGGGCCGATCGGCGAGTGGCTGCCCGCGATCTGCGCGGCCTGACCGATGTGGGGCTATGCCCGCTCGCCGCTTGTTCACAAGTCGGCGCGCTGCGTGTCGCTGCGTTCGCGCACCCCCACGCGGACCAAGGAAAAAGCGAACGAGCGGCGGCCTCCCATCACATTTCCGCATAAAAACCGGCACCGGTCAGTCGCCATGGTCAGCTCTTCATCGATGTCTTCGTCGTTGTCTTCATCGTTGCCTCGTCCGCTGCTTCTGTCGTTCTGTGCGGTCGTGGCCGCGCTGGCCTTCAGCCCCGGCCGCGCCGCGGCAATCGACCTCGCGCCGTCGTCCGCGTTCGCGCAGTACGGCTCGACGCGCGATACCTACGCCGCGGCGATCGGCCTGACGTGGGACTGGAACCGCCGCTGGTCGCTGGGCAGCGGCGAGCTGTCGGGCTACTGGGAAGCGGCGCTGGGCCGCTGGAAGGGCACAGCCGAAAGCGGGTCCGGGTCGGCCTACGTCACCCAGTTCGGCATCACCCCGGTGTTCCGCTGGCGTCCCGACGGCGGCAGCTCGCCGTGGTTCTACGAGGCGGGCATCGGCGTGAACGCGTTGATGCCGGTCTACCGCACCGAGCGCAAGCAGTTTTCCACCGTGTTCAACTTCGGCGACCACCTCGCGGTCGGGCGCAGCTTCGGCGCGCAGCGCGAACACGAGCTGGCGCTGCGGGTCCAGCATTTCTCGAATGCCGGCATCAAGGAACCGAACCCCGGCGAGACGTTCCTGCAGCTGCGCTACGTGTATCGCTTGCGCTGAGATCCGGTTCCCTCCCCCTGTGGAAGTGGACCAGAAGGTCGGTATAAACTATATATACCGTATAAACCTCAGGAATCGAACCGATGGCTTCCACCCCCGCCCGCAAGACCGCGTCGAAAACGCCCGCAACCGCCAAGCCCACCAAGCCCGCCAAGAAGGTCGTCAAGAACGTCGTCAAGAAGGAAGCCGCGGCCCAGCCGCAAACGCCGCGCGCCGCAACGAAGGCGGTCCCGGTGCAGCCGGTCGCGAAGCCCAAGCACAAGCTGGTGCGCGACAGCTTCACGATCCCGAAGACCGAATACGCGGTGCTCGAAGGCCTGAAGCTGCGTGCGGCCAACCTGAAGCGGCCGACCAAGAAGAGCGAGCTGTTGCGCGCCGGCGTCGCCGCACTCCATGCCATGACCGACAAGGCGTTCCTCGCCGCGGTGGCCGGCGTGCCGAGCCTGAAGACTGGTCGGCCGAAGCAAGCCGCCGGCGCCGGCAGCAAGCCCGGCAAGTAGGCCGGCAAGTAGGCCGGCAATCAGGCCGGCAAGCAGGACGACAAACGAGCCGACAAGCACGGCGGCGGCTGGTGAAATGCGGCACTAATGCCGCGGCGGTGCCGCGCCCGGCGCGCCTCGGCGCGGCAGAAGGCCGACTCGACGCACAATCCGGACCTGGCATCGCCGCGTCGAAGGCGAGCCGACCAAAAAAACACATTCGTCGGAGTCGTTGTTCATGTTTTCCTTCCCCGCGCGCACATGGCGCGCACTGGCGATCCCGCTTGCCGCGGCCGCCGCCACGCTGGCCGCCGCATTGCCGGCCGATGCCGCCGGCGACACGATGAGCAAGATCCGCGAGACCCGCACGATCGTGCTGGGCGTGCGCGAAGCGGCGCGGCCGTTCTCGTTCGTCAATGCGCAGAAACAGTCGGTCGGTTACTCGGTCGACCTGTGCCTGAACGCGGTCGAGGAAGTCAAGCGCGAGCTCAAGCTTGCCGACATCAAGGTCCAGTACAAGCTCGTGAGCGGGCCCGAGCGCATTCCCAAGCTGCTCGCCGGCGAGATCGACCTCGAGTGCGGCTCGACGACCAACACGATGGCGCGCCAGGAGAAGGTCGACTTCAGCTACACCTTCTTCGTCGCCGCGATGCGCGTGCTGACGAGCAAGGATCTGTCGGTCGAGGCGGTGAAGGACCTGAACGGCATGCCGATCGCGCTGAGCAAGGGCACCACGTCGGAAAAACTCTTCAGGCAGCTGGCCGGCGGCGAACTGCATGCGCAGCTCACGACCTACGACAGCAACGTCGAGGCCTACAAGGCACTGAAGGAAGGCAAGGTGCGCGCATTCCCGCAGGACGACTCGCTGCTGCTCGGCCTCGCGTCGAACGACAAGGCGCTGGACTCGCTGAGCGTCAGCACCCTCGCGCTGTCGGTCGAGCCGTACGCGGTGATGGTGCGCAAGGGCGACACCGCGCTGCTCGCCGCCGTCGACCGCAGCCTCGCGCGGCTGTACGCGAGCGGCGAGATCAACGCGCTGTACGACAAGTGGTTCAAGACCGACACGCTGACGATCAAGATGGGTCGCCTGACCCGCGACAGCTTCACGCGCCCGAACAAGCAGGCCGGCGTCGCGATGCTGCTCGGCTATTCGATCTGAAGAAGCTGTGCGCCGCGCGGCGCGTCACGCAGTGGCCTTGCGCGGGGCGGCGCGCTTGCGGGCCGGCGGCGCGGCCAGCGCGAGCGACGCGAACGCCTGCTGCAGCCCCAGCACCGCGCCAGCGTCGGTCGCCTGGTAGCCCGGCAGCTGATCGACGGCTGCCCTGAACGCCTCGCTGCGCACGATCGCAAGCGTCTTCTGCACATCGGGCGTCTCTAGCGATCGTTCGTCGCACAGCAGGAAGTAGCGCTCGGTCTGGATCGGCACGAAATCGAGCTTGAACTGGCGGGCCGGCGTCTCGACGCCGAAGCCGACGTCGGCCATGCCGCTTGCGACGTACGCGGCCACGGCCGCATGCGTGAGCTCGCAATGCTCGTAGCCGTGCACCTGCGCGGGGGCGACGCCGTGCTTGCGCAGCAGCAGGTCGAGCAGGAAGCGCGTGCCGGAGCCTTCCTGGCGGTTGATGAAGCGCAGGTCCCCGCGCGCGAGGTCGGCGATGCCGTAGATCTTCTTCGGATCGCCCTTCGCGATCATCAGCCCGAGGCGCCGCGTGGCGATGCCGATCAGTTTCTGCGCCGCCGGCTTCAGCCACTGCCGGTAGTGTTCGATCGCGACCGGCTCGAACTCGCCGAGCGGCACGTGAAAGCCCGCGATCTCGCAGCCGCCCATGCTCAGCGACGCGACCGCCTCGGTGCTGCCGCAGTAGCGCAGCTCGTTGACGATGCCGGCGCGGCCGAGAAAGTCGTGCAGCGTCTCGATCGCGAAGCCGTGGCTCGCATGGATGCGCAGCAGCGCCGGCGCCGGCTGCAGCACGCGGTCGATCTCGGCCTGCAGTTCGCTCGCCAGCGAGTCCAGCATCGGCGACAGCCGCGCCGCGATCCGCCGATCGGCCCAGACCAGCTTCTCGGCCAGCGGGCTGAGCCGCGAGCCCTTGCCGCGCTCCATCAGCAGCAGCGGCGCGCCGAGCTGGGCTTCGCCTTCGCGCACGAGCTGCCAGGCATGCCGGTACGACACCTTCAGCGCGTTGCAGGCCTGCAGCAGGCTGCCGTGCTCGGCGACGCTGACCAGCAGCGCGACGGTGCGCTCGGCGAGTGCCGCGCCCCCGGGCTGGCGGATCGTCCACTGCGGCTTGATGCTGACCTGGGGCATCGCTCATTATGCTGTTCGGCGCCTATGTACGAGGCCGACTGATGCCCTACAGTGCCCGGCCTCACCGAGGGGTGAGGCATATGCACGAGCCAACCTATCGCTAGCCCTTCTGGAGCCTTCCCGCATGAACCCGCACGCCCCGCATGCTCTCAACCGCCGCCGCTGGATCGGCGGCCTCGCCGCTGCCATCGGCATCGGCATGGCGAGCCTCGCATCGCCCGCGCTGCTGCACGCGCAGGAGCGCAGCATCGTGATGGCGTCGACGACGTCGACCGAGCAGTCGGGCCTGTTCGCGCACCTGCTGCCGGCGTTCCAGAAGGCGACGAACATCACCGTCAAGGTCGTCGCGGTCGGCACCGGGCAGGCGCTGGACATGGGCCGCCGCGGCGATGCCGACGTGCTGTTCGTGCACGACCAGGCCGCCGAGGAAAAGTTCGTCGCCGAAGGCTACGGCCTGAAGCGCTCGCCGGTCATGTACAACGACTTCGTGATCGTCGGGCCGAAGACCGACCCGGTGCGCGTCGCCGGCAAGGACGCCGCCGCGGCGTTCGGCAAGCTCGCCGGCTCGACCGCGCCGTTCGTCTCGCGTGCCGACAAGAGCGGCACGCACGCCGCCGAGCTGCGCTACTGGAAGGCCGCCGGCATCGACAACCCGGTGGGCAAGGCTGCCGGGTACAAGGAATGCGGCTGCGGCATGGGCCAGGCGCTGAACATCGCATCGGCGACCGACGCGTATGCACTCACGGACCGCGGCACGTGGCTGAGCTTCAAGAACCGCGGCAACCTCGTCGTGCTGGTCGAAGGCGACAAGCGGCTCTTCAACCAGTACGGCGTGATCGTCGTGAACCCGGCGAAGCACCCGCACGTCAAGAAGGACGCGGCGCAGGCGTTCGCCGACTGGGTGGTCTCGCCCGACGGGCAGCAGACGATCGCGGCCTACAAGATCAACGGCGAGCAGCTGTTCTTTCCGAACGCGGACGCGAAGCAGTAGCGCCACGGCTGCCATGTCCGTTCGGGCTCGGCAACGATCGGCGGGAAGCGTTTCAACCCAGCGCGATGTCGCCGTCGAACGTGACCTTCAGCTTCAGCGCCACGATCTCGAGCGTCATCATCGCCGGCAGCGTGGCCGACGCGGCGACGCTGCCGTCGGCCAGCGCCTTCGCGACCGCATGCTCGATCTCGCGCTGCGAGCTCACGCCCACGGTCTTCAGAAACTTGCGGATGCTCATGTTCAGGGCTTCGTCGTCCATGGTGGGCTCCAGGTCGGTGTCGATGAAGGAAGTCTAGCTAGCCAGCCGCCTTGCGTGCAGCGGCAACCGCTTGCAAGCCCGGCTTCGCGGTCTTGCGCGGCCGGCGCACCGGCGGCGTGGCCTGCCCGTACGGCAGCGCCACCTCCGACTTGATCTCCTTCAGCACGATGCTCGAGCGCACATGCGTCACGCCGGGCAGCTTGAAGATCGTGTCGTGCAGCAGCTGCTCGTAGTGCTTGATGTCCGACGTGAGCACGGTGAGGATGTAGTCGGCCTGGCCGGTCGTCGAGACGCAGCGCGCGATGTGCGGGCTCGCGTTGACGGCGTCCTCGAAACGCCGCACCAGCTCCTCGCTGTGCTGGCCCATGTTGACCTCGACGATCACGCTCAGGTGCAGCCCGATCTGCTCGCGGTCGACCAGCGCGGTGTAGCCGCGGATCACGCCGGCGTCTTCCATCTCCTTGATGCGCTTCCAGCACGGCGTGGCCGAGAGGCCGACCCGCTCCGAGAGCTGCTGGATGGTCTGGCGCGCGTCGCGCTGCAGCTCGTGCAGGATCTTCAGGCTGTAGGTGTCAAGAAGAACGTCTTGTGTCGGCATGGCGATTCTCGAGAAGAACATCCTCCAAACTGGCAGTTACCCTAGCACAACCAAGATTCATTTACTCAGTGCGGGAAACAACAATCCCGCCATGAACATCCCCGCAGACGCCGTCGCGGCGACCCCGCTCGCCCGTCCGAACTACGCGCTGGCCGACGGCCTGTGGGCCGGGCACGGCACCGTCTTCCTCTCCGGCACGCAGGCGCTGGTGCGCCTGATGGCGATGCAGCGTTCGCGCGACGCGCTCGTCGGCCTCGCGACGCAGGGCTTCATCAGCGGCTACCGCGGCTCGCCGCTGGGCATGGTCGACCTCGCGGTCTGGAAGGCCGGCAGCCGCCTCACCGACGCCGGCATCCGCTTCGTGCCGGCGATCAACGAGGAGCTCGCGGCGACGCAGGTGCTGGGCACGCAGCGCGTCGAGTCCGACCCCGAGCGCACGGTGGACGGCGTGTTCGCGCTCTGGTACGGCAAAGGCCCCGGCGTGGACCGCGCCGGCGATGCGCTCAAGCACGGCAACGCGTACGGCTCGTCGCCGCATGGCGGCGTGCTGGTGGTGGCGGGCGACGACCACGGCTGCGTCTCGTCGTCGATGCCGCATCAGAGCGACCACGCGTTCCAGGCCTGGCAGATGCCGATCGTCGCGCCGGCCAACGTCGCCGAGATGCTCGAGTTCGGGTTGTACGGCTGGGCGCTGTCGCGCTATTCGGGCGCATGGGTCGCGCTGACGGCGCTGTCCGAAGTGGTCGAGAGCGCCGGCACGGTCGACCTGGACGCGCTGCGCGCGCGCACCGATGCATGGCTGGATGCCGACGGCGTGCGCGAGCGCACCGGGCACCGCGCGCCGCCGGACGGGCTGCACTACCGCTGGCCCGACCTGCCGTCGCTGCGCATCGAGTCGCGGCTGGCCGACAAGCTCGCCGCGGTCGCCGCGTTCGCATCGGTCAACACGATAGACCGCGAGGTCATCTCGAGCCCGCGCGCGGCGGTCGGCATCGTCACCTGCGGCAAGGCGCACCTCGATCTGATGGAGGTGCTGCGGCGCCTGGAGATCACGACCGACATGCTCGCCGAGGTCGGCGTGCGGCTGTACAAGGTCGGGCTGTCGTTCCCGCTCGAGGCGACGCGCATGCGCGCGTTCGCGCGCGGCCTGGGCGAGATCCTCGTCGTCGAGGAGAAGGGCGCGATCGTCGAGACGCAGTTGCGCGACCTGTTCTACAACGCGCCGGCAGATGCGCGGCCTGTCATCGTCGGCAAGCGCGACCGCGACGGCGCGCCGCTGGTCTCGGCCCTCGGCGAGCTGCGGCCGTCGCGGCTGATCGAGCTGGTCGCGCATTGGCTGGAGGCGCACTTCCCGGGCAACGCGGCGCTCGGCGGCCACCTGCAGCACGTGCGCGACTTCACGCCGCCCGAGCTGCTCTCGAACGCCGGCGATGCGGTCAAGCGCGTGCCGTACTTCTGCGCGGGCTGCCCGCACAACACCAGCACCAAGGTGCCCGAGGGCTCGACCGCGCGCGCCGGCATCGGCTGCCACTTCATGGCCAACTGGATGGACCGCAGCACCGCCGGGCTGATCCAGATGGGCGGCGAAGGCGTCGACTGGGTCTCGCACTCGATGTTCACGAAGACGCCGCACGTGTTCCAGAACCTCGGCGACGGCACCTACTACCACTCGGGCTACCTCGCGATCCGCCAGGCGGTCGCGGCGAAGGCGACGATCACCTACAAGATCCTCTTCAACGACGCGGTCGCGATGACCGGCGGCCAGCCGATCGACGGCGTCATCAGCGTCGACGCGATCGCGCGCCAGGTCGAGAGCGAGGGCGTCAAGCGTGTCGTCGTCGTCAGCGACGACATCGCCAAGTACGACGCGATGCGCGCGCGCTTCCCGGCCGGCACTGAGTTCCACGACCGCGCCGAGCTCGACGCGGTGCAGCGCCGCCTGCGCGAGATCGCGGGCGTCACGGTGCTGATCTACGAGCAGACCTGCGCGGCCGAGAAGCGCCGCCGGCGCAAGAAGGGCGAGCTCGCCGAAGCGCCGAAGCGCCTGTTCATCAACGAGGCGGTCTGCGAAGGCTGCGGCGACTGCAGCGTGCAGAGCAACTGCGTCGCGGTGCTGCCGCACGAGACCGCGTTCGGCCGCAAGCGGCGCATCGACCAGACCGGCTGCAACAAGGACTACTCGTGCGCGAAGGGCTTCTGCCCGAGCTTCGTCGGCGTGACCGGCGGCAAGCTGCGCAAGAAGAGCGGCGCGCTGTCGACCGCGAAGGAGGCGTTCCTCGCGCACATCGCGACGCTGTCCGAGCCGGCGCCCCATCACTGGGATGGGCCGTGGGACCTGCTCGTCACCGGCGTCGGCGGCACCGGCGTCGTCACGGTCGGTGCGGTGATCGCGATGGCCGCGCATCTCGAAGGCAAGAGCGCGAGCGTGCTCGACTTCATGGGCTTCGCGCAGAAGGGCGGCGCGGTGCTGAGCTTCGTGCGGCTGGCCGACGTGCCGTCGCGATTGAATCAGGTGCGCATCGACACGCAGCAGGCCGATGCGATCCTCGCCTGCGATCTGGTGGTCGGTGCGTCGCCCGAGGCGCTGCAGACCGTGCGCCACGGCCGCACGCGCATCCTCGCGAACACGCACGAGACGCCGGTCGCCGAATCGTTGCGCAACCCGGACGCCGAGCTGCGGCACGACGCGCTGCTCGAGAAGATGCGCTTCGTCGCCGGCGATGCACAGGTCGGGACCTTCGATGCGCAGACGCTGGCCGAGGACTTCCTCGGCGACACCGTCACCGCGAACGTGCTCGCCATGGGCTACGCGTGGCAGCACGGCTTCGTGCCGGTCGGCCTGGCGGCGATGCAGCAGGCGATCCGGCTCAACGGCGTCGCGGTCGAGACCAACCTGCTCGCGTTCGCACTCGGCCGCATGGCCGCGGCCGAGCCGCAGGCGCTGCAGCGGCTGCGCGAGGCGAGCGGCGACGAGCCCGCCGCCGAGACGCTGGAGGCGCTGATCGCGCGCGCGAAGGCGCATCTCACCGGCTACCAGAACGCCGCGTGGGCCGATCGTTTCGAGGCGACGGTGCGCCGCGTGCAGCAGCGCGAGCAGGCGCTGGCGGCATCGCCCGACACGGCCCGCGACGCCGCGCTGCCGCTGACCCGCGCAGTCGCCCAAAGCCTGCTGAAGCTGATGAGCTACAAGGACGAATACGAAGTCGCGCGCCTCTACACCGACGGCCGCTTCCGGCATCAGCTGGCCGACCAGTTCGAAGGCGACGACATCCGGCTCGAATTCCACATGGCCCCGCCGTTCCTCGCGCGACCGAAGAACGGTCAGCCGCCGAAGAAGATCGTGCTCGGGCCGTGGCTGCTGGGTGCGATGAAGTGGCTCGCGAAAGGCAAGGCGCTGCGCGGCAGCGCGTTCGACGTCTTCGGCCGCACCGAGGAGCGGCGCACCGAGCGCGAGCTGATCGTCCGGTTCGAGCGCCGCGTCGACGAGCTGCTCGTGGACCTGGCCGGCCCGGGTGACGGCGCTGCGTCCACCCACGACGATGACGGCAAGCTCGACAGGCTGGCGATCGCGCAGCAGATCGCCGCGCTGCCGTTGACGATCCGCGGCTTCGGCCACGTCAAGCTCGCGAACCTCGCGCTCGCCCGTGCGCGCGAGGCCGAGCTGCTGCACCGCTACGCGCCCGAGCGCTATCCGAAGCCGGAGCGCGCGTCGGCCCTGGCCGGGCAGTTCAAGGGCATCGCGGTCGTGCCGCGGTGAGGACTGCGACGATCCGCGGCATCTCTGCCGGTTGATCGTTCTCGCGGTTCGAGGGTGATCCGCGACAAGCGCAGAGCACACCGTTACATCGATCTACGAACTCGCCGGCACGCCGCGCACGCGCCGGACTGAATCGACCCGCGCCCTCGTTACACTCCCGCGGTCCGGCACCTCGTTTTCGATGTCCTCGCCTTCCCCCTCCTCGCCCAGCGGTACCGCGTTTGCCCTGCGCAGCGCGAAGCTGACCACCGTCGCCCTCCTGCTCGAGACCGCCGACCCCGGCGCGCTCGCCGCGGCGCTGGAGGCGCAGGCGTCCGGCGCCACGCTGTTCGAGAACGACCCGGTCATCGTCGACCTCGCGAAGCTGCGCGAGGCCGACGCGCTGCTCGCCTGGGACGAGCTGCTGCCCCTGCTGAGGCGCCACGGCATGGTGCCGGTGGCGGTACGCGGCGGCAGCGCGGCGCAGATGGACGCGGCGCATGCCGCCGGCCTGATCGACGCGCCGGAAGGCCAGCCGACGGCCGCGCCCCCGGCGGCTTCGGCCGCGCCCGCGGCAGGACCGGCGCCGACGGTGCCGGCGCCGGTCGCGCCGATGATCGTCGACCGGCCGCTGCGCTCGGGCCAGCAGGTCTACGCGCGCGGCACCGACCTGATCGTGCTCGGGCTGGTCAGCCACGGCGCCGAGGTCATCGCCGACGGCCACATCCACGTCTACGCGCCGCTGCGCGGCCGGGCGATCGCCGGCGCGCGCGGCGATCCATCGGCGCGCATCTTCACCACCTGCCTCGAGGCGCAGCTCGTCTCGATCGCAGGAACCTACCGCACCTCCGAGACGCCGCTGCCCGACACGGTGCTCGCGCGGCCCGCGCAAGTGCGGCTCGACGGCGAGCGCCTCGTCGTCGAACCCCTGAACATCCGCTAGTTTCGAAAGGACCCTCCACCGATGGCCAAGATCATCGTCGTCACCTCCGGCAAGGGAGGCGTCGGCAAGACCACCACCAGCGCCAGCTTCGCGTCCGGCCTCGCCCTGCAGGGCCACAAGACCGCGGTGATCGACTTCGACGTCGGCCTGCGCAACCTCGACCTGATCATGGGTTGCGAGCGCCGCGTCGTCTACGACCTGATCAACGTGATCCACAACGAGGCCAACCTGAACCAGGCGCTGATCAAGGACAAGCAGTGCGAGAACCTGTTCGTGCTCGCGGCCTCGCAGACGCGCGATAAGGAGGCGCTGACGCAGGACGGCGTCGAGCGCGTGCTGAACGATCTCGCCGGCATGGGCTTCGAGTACATCGTCTGCGATTCGCCGGCCGGCATCGAGACCGGCGCGCTGATGGCGATGCACTACGCCGACGAGGCGCTGGTCGTGACCAACCCCGAGGTCTCGTCGGTGCGCGACTCGGACCGCATCCTGGGCATGCTCGCGTCGAAGACCAAGCGCGCGATCGAGGGCAAGGAGCCGATCAAGGAGCACCTGCTGATCACGCGCTACAACCCGCATCGCGTGGTCGGTGGCCAGATGCTGTCGCTGACCGACATTCAGGAGATCCTGCGCATCCCGCTGATCGGCGTGGTTCCCGAGAGCGAGACGGTGCTGGACGCGTCGAACCAGGGCCTGCCGGCGGTGCACATCAAGGGCAGCGACGTCTCCGAGGCCTACAAGGACGTGGTGGCACGCTTCCTCGGCGACGAGCGGGCCATGCGCTTCGTCGACGCGCCCAAGCAGGGCTTGCTCAAGCGCGTGTTCGGCAGGAGGTAGGCATGTCGCTGCTCTCATTCCTGCTCGGCGAGAAGAAGAAGACCGCCTCGGTCGCCAAGGAGCGGCTGCAGATCATCCTCGCGCACGAGCGCAGCGGCCGCGGCACGCGCGTCGACTGGCTGCCGCAGCTGCAGCGCGAACTGGTGGCGGTGATCTCGAAGTACGTCGCGATCAAGCCCGACGACATCAAGGTGCACCTCGAACGGCAGGAGAGCCTCGAGGTGCTCGAGGTGAAGATCGAGCTGCCGGAGGCAGCGCGCTGAAATCCCCGGGGTCGGGTCCATGCTGCGCGTCGTTGCCGGCATCGCAGTGCTGCTGCTCGTCGCCTATCTGATCGCCTGCGCGGCTCTGTACGCCTTCCAGCGTTCGCTGATCTACTTCCCGCAGCCTGCTTCCACCCCGGCGGGGACGACCACGCTCTCGTTGCCGATCGATGGCCAGCAGGTGCTCGTCACCGTACGTCCGCATCGCGGCCATGCGGCGGTCGTCTACTTCGGCGGCAATGCCGAGGACGTGTCGGCGAGCCTGCCTGAGCTGATGGCGGCGTTCCCCGATGCCGCGATCTACCTGCTTCACTATCGCGGCTATGGCGGCAGCTCGGGCACGCCCTCCGAAGCGGCGCTGGTCGCCGACGCGCTGGCCTTGATGGACCGTGTGCTGCCCGAGCATCGCGACGTCACGGTGGTGGGCCGCAGCCTGGGCAGCGGCGTGGCGGTGCAGGTGGCGAGCGCGCGACCGGTCGCGCGCCTGGTGCTCGTGTCGCCGTACGACAGCCTGCAGGAACTCGCCGCGCAGCAGTTCCCGATCTTTCCGGTGCGCTGGCTGCTGATCGACAAGTTCGAGTCGTGGCGCCATGCCCCGATGGTGACGGCACCCACGCTGCTGATCGCCGCCGAGCATGACGAGGTCATCCCGCGCGCCAGCACCGATGCGCTGCTCGGCCGGTTCAAGCCGGGTATCGCCGCGATGCGCGTCATGCCGCGAACGGGGCACAACACGATCTCGGCGAGCCCCGAATACATTTCGGCGCTGAAGGCGGAGCCTTGACACCGCCGTGACGGCACCGTACCGAATGGAGTCCGCATCGTGACCTCAGCGCCATCGCCGAATCTGCCCTTCAGCCCGGCCGCCGAGCGCAACCGCGAGGCCATCTTCGACGTGCTCGATCGCGTGCTGCCCGCACGCTGCCGCGTGCTCGAGATCGCGAGCGGCACCGGCCAGCATGCCGAGCACTTCGCGCTCGCGCGCCCCGGCTGGCGCTGGCAGCCCAGCGATGGCGATGCAAGCGCGCTACCCGGCATCGCCGCACGCTGCGCGACGCTGGCGAACGTCGCCGCACCGCTGCATCTGGACGTGCTCGCGCAGCCCTGGCCCGCGGCGCTCGGTGTGCACGACGCGGTGTACTGCGCGAACATGCTGCACATCTCGCCGTGGCGCACCTGCGCCGCGCTGATGAACGGTGCCGCGCAGTGCCTCGCGGCCGACGGCGTGCTGCTGATCTACGGCCCGTTCATCGTCGACGGCGAACCGCTGGCGGCCAGCAACAGCGCGTTCGACGCGAGCCTGCGTTCGCGCGATGCCGAGTGGGGGCTGCGGCTGCTGTCCGACGTCGCGGCCGAAGCGCGTGCGGTCGGCCTGCAGCTGGCCGAACGCATCGCGATGCCGGCGAACAACCTGACGCTGGTGTTCCGGCGCGGCTGAGCGCGGCGCGCAACGTATCCGTTCGGGTAGGGGTTCGCCCGCAACGTGTCAGCGCACCTTGGCCGCGGCGCTGGCCGCGTTGCCGGGTGGAGCGAGGCTCTCGGCCGGCAGCAGCGCGGCCTGCGAGCCGGCGAGGTCGCGGGCCTGCGCGATGCTGAGCTGTACCTGCTTGCCATACGCGCTGTCGGGTGGCTCGGTGCGTGCGAGCTGTTCCCAGTACTGCACGGCGCCTTGATAGTCCTTGCGGTCGAGCGACAGCGTGCCGGCCAGCGACAGCGCCTTCGGGTTGTTCGGGTCGAGCTTCAGCGCCCGGTGCAGCAGGTCGGCCGAGCTGCTGCCGCCGGCGACGCGGCGGTTCGTGATCGCCGCGGAGTACGCGAGCTCGGCGAGCAGCGTCGCATCGTCGGGGTGCAGCCGCAGCGCAGTCTCGTAGGCGGTGATCGCCTGGCCGTGCCTGCCCAGCGTCGCGTACGAGCGGCCGAGCATGTGCCAGCCGTCGGCATCGCCGGGCCGCGACTTGAGGCGCTCGGCGAGCCGGTCGACCATCGCGGCGATCCGCGTCTCGGCCTGCGCGAGCGGATCGCGGCTCGCGGCGGAGGTCGGCGTCGTGCTGTCCGCGGCGTTGGTCTGCGCGCCCGGCGACGTGCCCGGTGATGTGCCCGGTGATGGGTTCGATGGTGTGCCGGACGATGTCTCGGGGCCGACGTCCACGTGCTCGGCCGACCCGAGCCACGCATAGCCGCCGCCGGCGACGGCCAGCACGAACAGCGCGATCGCCGCACTCAGCCGCAACGCGCCGCGCCTGGCCGGCCATGCGCTCGCGAGGCGTGGCGACGCGAGCGCCGGTCGCCAGAGCGGATGCGTCAGCCACGCGGCCGTGGCCGCGACCATCAGCAACGCGATCAGCAGGAACGGTGTCATGGCGCAACTCCTTCCACGGCAATGTCGAGGTCATCGTCGGCGTCGAAATGCTCGGCGCCGAGCCGGCTGCGCCGGCGCAGCACGAGCGCGAGCGCCGCGAGCCCGCCCGCCAGCAGCGCGAACGGGCCGAACCACAGCGCGAGCGTCGCGGCCTTCAGCGGCGGGCGGTACAGCACGAAGTCGCCGTAGCGCTCGGTCATGAAGCGGCGCACCGCGTCGTCGTCGGCGCCGTCGCGCAGCATCGTGCGCATCTGCTCGCGCAAGTCGAGCGCAAGGCTCGCGTTCGAATCGGCGAGCGTCTGGTTCTGGCAGACCAGGCAGCGCAGTTCGCCGGCGATGCGCTGCACGTGCGCGGCCAGCGCCGGGTCGGCGTCGATCGGCGCGGCTTCGTCGGCGCCCGCGGTCGACAGCAGCCCCAGCGCGAACAGCGCGAACAGCGCGGCGATGCAGCTACGCATCGGCCAGCTCCTTCAGCAGCGGGCGGATCTTCGTCGCGATCGCCTGCGGCGTCAGCGGCCCGATCAGCTTGAAGCGGATCACGCCGCGCTTGTCGATCACGAAGGTCTCGGGCACGCCGTAGACGCCGAAGTCCAGGCCGACGCGGCCCTGCTCGTCGAACAGCGAGAGCCGGTACGGGTCGCCGAAGCGCGCGAGCCACGCGAGGCCCTGGGCGCGCGTGTCCTTGTAGTTCAGGCCGACGACCGGCACCGGCGTCGTCTTCGCGAACGAGGCGAGCGTCGCATGCTCGGCGCGGCAGGCCTCGCACCACGAGGCCCAGACGTTGAGCAGCCAGACCTGGCCCAGCAGTTCGTCGCGGCGCACCGTGCGCGCCGCATCGTCGAGGCGGGTCAGCGCGAACGCGGGCGCGGGCTTGTCGATCAGCGGCGACGGCACCTCGCGCGGGTCCAGCTGCAGGCCGCGCCAGAGGAAGACGGCGAGCAGCACGAACAGCACGAGCGGTGCGATGGATGCGATGGGCGCGAAGGATGCGATCGAGGGCCGGCGGCGCGGCGTTGTCGTGGCAGTCATGCACCGACCTCCGCGGGGTACGCAACGGTCGTGGCCGGCAGCGTCGCGGCCGGCGCACCCGCCGCGACGATCGGCGCATCGATCGGCGCATCGATCGCCGCAACACGCGGCTGCTTCGCGCGGTAACGCCGGCCGCTCGCGGCCAGCGCGCCGCCGAGCGCCATCAGCACGCAGCCGCCCCAGATCCAGGCGACGAACGGCTTGCTGTAGACGCGCACGGTCCAGGCGTGCTGGCCCTTGTCTTGGCCTTGGCCCGTTGCCAGCGCCAGCGGCTCGCCGAGCGACACGTACAGGTCGCCCGTCAAGCCGCGCGCGATCGCCGCCTCGGTCGTCACCGTGCCCTGCACACGGTAGGTCCGCTTCTCGGGATACAGCAGTGCCACCGGCGCGCCGCCGCGGCGCACGTCGAAAAGCGCCTGCACCGCGTCGTAGTTCGAGCCTGTCACGTTGCGCAGGCCGCGCAGCGTGAACGTGCGGCCGGCGACTTCGACCGTGTCGCCGGGCCGCATCGTCACGTCGCGTTCGACCTCGAAGGTCCGCACCATGCCGACGCCGAACGCGAACGCCGCGACGCCCAGGTGCGCGAGCATCATGCCCAGCAGCGGGCGCGGCAAGGTGCGCATGCGTGCGAACAGCACGGCGGCGGGCACCGGGCCGTGCGGGCGCAACCGCTGCAGCAGATCGACGACGATGGACGCGGCGATCCACACGCTCGTCAGCACGCCGAACGCCGCGCCCAGCGTGATGCGGCCGGCGAGCAGCGCGGCGCCGAGCATCGCGAGCAGCGCCACCGCGGCGGCCCAGCGCAGCTGGTGCGCGAGCGCCGGCAGCTCGGCGCGTTTCCAGCGCGCGAGCGGGCCCACGCCGAGCAGGAACAGCATCGGCGCCATCAGCGGCAGGAACACGCTGTCGAAGTACGGTGGGCCGACCGAGATCTTGCCCAGGCCCAGCGCATCCAGCACGAGCGGGTACAGCGTGCCGAGCAGCACCGACAGCATCGCGACGACGAACAGCACGTTGTTGACGAGCAGCATCGCCTCGCGCGAGACCATCTCGAAGCGCGCGCCGAGCCCGACGCGCGGCGCGCGCCACGCGTAGAGCAGCAGCGAGCCGCCGACGACGACGACCAGGAACGCGAGGATGAACGCGCCGCGCCTCGGGTCGGTCGCGAACGCATGCACCGACGACAGCACGCCCGAGCGCACGATGAACGTGCCCAGCAGCGACAGCGAGAACGCGACGATCGCGAGCAGCAGCGTCCAGCTCTTGAACGCGCCGCGCTTCTCGGTGACCGCGAGCGAGTGGATCAGCGCGGTGCCGGCGAGCCACGGCATGAACGAGGCGTTCTCGACCGGATCCCAGAACCACCAGCCGCCCCAGCCGAGAACCGAGTAGGCCCACAGGCTGCCCAGCATGATGCCCAGCGTCAGGAACGACCAGGCGGCGGTCGTCCACGGGCGCATCCAGCGCATCCATTGAGTGCTGAGCTCGCCGCCGAGCAGCGCCGCGATCGCGAACGCGAACGCGACCGAGAAGCCGACATAGCCCATGTAGAGCAGCGGCGGGTGCAGCGCCATGCCCGGGTCCTGCAGCAACGGGTTCAGGTCGTTGCCGTTCGGCGGCGCCGGCACGACGCGCTCGAACGGGTTCGACGTGGTCAGCATGAACAGCGCAAAGCCCGCGGCGATCCAGCCCATCACCGCGAGCACGCGCGCGAGCACCGGCAGCGGCAGTGCGCGGCCGAAGCGCGCGAGTGCGAGCATCCAGCCGCACAGCAGCGCGAGCCACAGCAGCAGCGAGCCTTCGTGCCCGCCCCAGACGCCGGCGATCCGGTAGGCGATCGGCAGGCTGGTGTTCGAGTGCTCGGCGACGTACAGCAGCGAGAAGTCATGGCGCACGAAGGCGCTCGCGAGGCACGCGAACGCGAATGCGACCAGCAGCGCCTGCACCTGCGCGGCGGGGCGCGCGAGCGCCATCCAGTCGGCGCGGCCGCGTGCGGCACCGACGAGCGGCAGCGTGCCCTGCACCAGCGCGGCGGCGAGCGCGAGCAGCAAGGCGACCTGGCCGAGTTCGGGGATCATCGCGCGGCCCCGGTGGTCGCGGCCGTCGTGGCGGCATGGCGCCGCGCCGTCTTCAGCGCCGCGCCGGCTTCGGGCGGCAGGTAGTTCTCGTCGTGCTTCGCGAGCACCTCGCGCGCGACGAACACGCCGTCCTGCAGAATGCGGCCTTGCGCGACGACGCCTTTGCCTTCCTTGAACAGGTCGGGGAGGATGCCCTCGTAGCGCACCGGCACGGCGCGCAGCGTGTCGGTCACGACGAAGCGCACGCGGGTGCCGTCGCGCTGCAGGCTGCCGGCCTCGACCAGCCCGCCGAGCCGGAACGTGCGGCCGGCCGGCGCTTCGTTCGCGGCGACCTGGCTCGGCGAGTAGAAGAACACGAGGTTGCTGCTGAACGCGTTCAGCACCAGCGCCGCGGCGACGCCGACTGCGCCGGCGATGCCGGCGATGATCGCGAGCCGCCGGCGGCGTGGCGTCATCGGCGCATGCCCCGGTGGGTCGAGCTCGATCGGGCCGCGGCGTCGAGCGCGCGCCGACGGCGCCGCAGCGCCGACCCCAGCTCGAATGCGAGCAGCGCCGCGGTCAGGCCGTATGCGCCCCACACGTAGAGGCCGTAGCCGCCCATCGCGAAGAACTCGGCCGCGCTGCCCCAGCTCATGCCGGCGCTCCCTTGGGCATCGGCATCGACGCAGAAGCCGGCGACACGAGAACGCGCACCCAGAGGGCATCGTGCTCGCGCTCGAGCACGATTGCGCGGGCGCGCACGAACACGACCGCGAGTGCGTAGGCCCAGAACGCGAACGTCAGCAGCAGCATCGCG